>ENA-OROP01000180-OROP01000180.1-human-gut-metagenome-genome-assembly--contig:-NODE-180-length-75388-cov-12.246081_pt1 | contig 75388 bp, 55 predicted proteins | sample MGYA00242132_ERZ509056 | MGnify/ENA primary metagenome ERZ509056 (study PRJEB26280, sample SAMEA2338768) | human gut metagenome | biome: human gut; feature: human-associated habitat; material: faeces...
CAAGTACCTGTTCACGGCTCCGGTCACTGACCGTTACAGCACAATAAGACGGATTTCACAAATGTTCTCCCCACAACTCTTTCCTTGACGCCGGATAGGAAAAACCATTTTTATTAATTGTAAACATATCTTTCTCCATAAAAGTATTTTACCATATCCATAATAATATATCAAACATTTGTTCTGTTTTATATTAAAAAAATTGCGCGTCTAACTCATCACTAAAGTAACGAGAATGCGACGCGCAGTTTTCAAATTCATAGCGACAGATTAAAACTCGTACGGTGGGTTTCCGGAAAAGTCTGCGATTACACCGTGTGCATTGTCCAGATAGAATACCTCGAAAATCGGGTTGTCAGCGGTCTGGTACTGGCCTTTTACGATCGGGTTCTGCATGCACACTTCTTTTACAGCCATGTTATTTTCAAACACTGCGGTTCCGTGCAGACGGATCCATGCGTAGGACGGGCTGGAAACAGAGATTTCGATTTCCGGATTCTCCTGCATATCTTTGTAAACATCTTTTGTGTTGTTGGTGCAGAACCACAGTTTTCCGTCAACCTCTCCTGCAAACATGAACGGGCGGCATTTTGCCTTTCCGTCACGACCTACCGTTGCCAGATACTGTATCGGATTCTCATTTAAAAATTCTACTGCTTTGCTCATTTTACTTTCCTCCATTTTGTTTTTTTGAATTGTTTTTTTCTTTCGATGGCTTTATAATAAGTCCATAGAGTTCTTTCGTAAAGTAAGCACAATATTGTGGTGTAGTTACCCAAAAGATACTATTGTGTAAAATCAGACGTTTCCGCCATCTTTCAAATCATTATTTTCTTCAAAAAGGAGGTTTTCTCTTATGTCATCCGCAGAAAAAACACCCGTTTCTCTTGCTGATCTTCCGCCCTGCCCGGTGGAAACTACGCTGACTCTGATCAGTGATAAATGGAAAGTTCTGATCTTGCGCGATCTGCTGCTCCACGGCACCATGCGGTTCGGCGAGCTGAAAAAGTCCATCGGTCACGTCTCTCAAAAAGTTTTAACTTCCCAGCTCCGCCAGATGGAACAGAGCGGTCTGGTCAACCGTAAAGTTTACGCCGAGGTACCGCCGCGTGTCGAATATTCCCTGACGGAACTCGGCTTCAGCCTCCACCCGATCATGGATGCGATGTGGGACTGGGGCGAGGCGTATAAGAAAAAGCTGGCGCAGGAAGAAGACGCTGCCGCAAATGCATGAACGAAAAAAGTCTGTTGAGAAACAGCCCATTCCGGTTTTTCTCAACAGACTTTTCTTCTCTTCTATCTTCCTTTCAGCACAATCGTCTTCCAGCTTCCGATCGTTCCGTCATACGTTCCCTGCCATACCGGATAGCGCTCGATCGGCAGTTTGACTTCAACGGCCTCCCGGCTAAAGTTCTGGACAAACACGTACCTGGTTCCGTCCTTCTGCTCGCGCATCGTGACTTCCACACCTTCCGGAACTTCTTCCACGATCCGCTCCACACCGGCCTCTTCTGCCAGTTTCCGGCAGACTTCATCGTACAGTCCCTGTTCAAAGTCCGCACAAACGGCATACGCTTTTCCCTTTCCGTACACATTCCGGGTCATCGCCGGCATGCCGTCATAGAAATCTTTTCCGTATGTCATCAGCACTTCCGCCGTCGATGGCTGTACCAGCTCGCAGAGATGACTGCAGCGGTATGCCCGTTCCAGATGCAGCGGATTTTCCGGCTCCGGAATTCCTTCGTTCCATTCGCCATCGTATAAGCCGTCAATCTCCATACTCCGGAATCCCATCACATCCATCAGGTCATGCGGTGTTCCGCCTAAGTAACAGAGATCCGTCTCATCCACAATGCCGGACCAGTAAGTCAGCAGAAAAATTCCGCCGTTTTTCACAAAGTTCCGAACCTTCTCTGTCCATCCTTCCCGCAGCAGATAAACCATCGGCGCTGCCACAACACGGTATCCGTCGAGGCTGCACGTCTCATCAATCACATCCACATTGATGCCCAGTTTCCGGAATGCCTGATATGGCTTTTCCACGGTTTCTTTATAAAAAACACCTGCATTCCGCGGACCCGCCGCATCTTCCACCGCCCAGCGGTTTTCGACATCATAAATCACGGCTGCTTCCGCCGGGTTCTGCGAACCGTTCACTTCCTGCAGTTTCTCCAAAGCTGCGCCGACTTTCGTCACTTCACGGAATACCCTAGTATCCGATCCGCCATAATGGTCGATCACGGCCCCATGGAATTTTTCGGATGCACCGCGGCTCTGCCTCATCTGGAAATACAGCACACTATCCGACCCATGCGCAACTGCCTGCAGTGACGCGGCCTGCAGCATGCCCGGTTTTTTCAGCTTGCTGACGGACTGCCAGTTCGTTGCGGAAGGACAGCTCTCCATCAGATAAAACGGCTTTTTCTGAATGCTCCGCATAATGTCATGCTGCATACCTGTATCCATCGCTGTTACCGTCTCCGCCTCTTTATGCCAGGTCGGATAATTGTCCCAGGATACAAAGTCAATCACATCGGCAAACTTGTAGTAATTCAGTCCGGTAAAGTTATACATCATATTGATGGTAGACGGCTGTTCTGCCCCAGCGTCCCGCAGCGCTTTGATTTCCCATTTTACAAAATCCGCGGTCTGATCCGTCACAAACCGTTTCCAGTCCAGATTCAGTCCGTGCAGCGAAGAATCTCCTTTCGGAGACGGGCTCTCCACCTGGTCAAAACTCTGGTAAGTATGACTCCAGAACCCGGTATTCCAGGCACGGTTCAGCCGTTCCAGTGTGCCGTATTTTTTCTTCACCCAGCCGCGGAATGCCTCCTGGCACAGCGGGCAGTGGCACTCTCCGCCGTATTCATTCGAAATATGCCATGCAATCACGCCAGGATGGTCTTTGAACATTTCCGCCAGCTTCGTATTGATGATTCTCGTTTTTTCCCGGTAAACCGGTGAGGTATAGCAGTGATTATGGCGCTCCCCGTACAGATTCCGTTCTCTCGCTGCATTGACACGGAGCACCTCCGGGTATTTTTCCGCCATCCAGCGCGGTCTTGCCGCCGTCGGCGTGGAAAGCATAACCACAATTTCGTTTTCGTACAGGCGGTCAATCACCTCTTTTAACCATTCCAGACGGAAAACTCCTTCCTCCGGCTCTAAAAATGCCCAGGAAAACATGCCAAGCGAAACCTCGTTGATTCTGGCTTTCTTGAAATACGCCAGATCCTGTTCCAGAATCTCCGGGTAATCCAGCCACTGTTCCGGGTTATAATCGCCCCCGTGCAGGAGCTTTCCAAAATTTACTTCTTTCCCCATCTGCTTTTGTCTCCTTTTCTTTCGCAGACAGCCCATCCTGTCCACGGACAGAATGGGCTGAACGCATCAGATTCCCTTAAACGTAAAGGTAAACTCCAGTTTTTTATCAATCGGAATCAGGTACTCCGGATGGGTCTGTGCACCCCAGCTGTCGTCTCCGCCAACACCCATCTGCTGTTTTGCCACGCGCACAACGGTGTAATGTACCTGCGGCAGTTCATACGGATGCATCGCATTTTCCAGCTCGTGCGGTGTGTACGGCAGTGCGGAAAATTCCATCTTGTCGCCGCTGAACATCATACCGCGGCCCTTGCGGTTCGTCACGGTTGCCCAGCGTACACCAACCTTGTTGCCGCACTCCTGCGGAACGAGATATTTCGCCATATTATCTTCGACTTTATTCTTATAAACACCGAGCTTTGCTCCGGCACAGCGGTCCACATACGTCTCCTCCGGTCCCATGCCGTACCAGGTAACGTTGTCATAATCGGCATCCAGTTTGAACATCACGCCGAATTCCGGCATATCGCCGAGCTCTTTCACCGGATCATACGTCAGCGTCGTCTGAATGCTTCCATCGCCGAAGACACGGTAGGTCAGACGGCACTCGCTCGCCGGTGTGGTCGGCATTACATAGCGGTAGCTGACTTCTGCGCAGTCCTCGTGTACTTCGATTTCCGGCGCATACAGTCCCGGATAATGGCTGCCGTTCGGATATTTGTGGGACAGATACATTGAAGCAATCTTCCACTGGCTGTAACGCATCGGCATCAGGCTTCCGCAGTCATTGTCGACCGGCGCACGCCAGAAGTTCGGTTTCGGAATCATTTTGATCATCTCAACGCCGCCGTAACGGTACGATACGAGTCCGCCGTTCAGATCGGAGAACATCACATCAAAATTTTCGCCGCGCACACCAAAATCATGGTTGGAACGGATCACTTCAAATTTCGCCGGTTTTTCTGCTTTCGCCGGTGCTTCCACTTCATAAACACCCTGTCCGAATGCAACTTCATGGCCGCGCTTGCCCCATATGGTATCTTCTTTCAGGCGGAAGGAAACGGTCACCGCATACTCGCCCGGAAGGGTCTGTACGGCAATCGGAAGCTCCACTGTTTTTTCGGAAAGCGGCTCCACGGAAATTTCCATCGGCACTTCTTTCAGTTTCTTTCCTTCTTTTTCGAGAATTACCACGCAGTCAAACGCATCGGTATTCACAAACAGGTTCTTATTTTTTACAACTGCTTTGTCTTTCTGTACATCCACAGCAATGTTCTGATAGCAGAATTTTACTTCCTGCATCTTCGGGGAAGCATCGCGCTCGCCGCCGTATACAATACCATTTCCGCTGAAATTGTAATCGCATGGATGATCATCAAAGTCTCCGCCGTACGCCTGGAACTCTTTTCCGTAGCGGTCTTTTTTGTAGATTGACTGGTCGATATAATCCCAGATAAAGCCGCCCTGGAACAGCGGTTCTTCCTCGGCAAGATCCATATATTTCTTCATGGCGCCGCAGGAATTTCCCATCGCATGTGCATACTCACAGCAGACATACGGTTTTCTTCTGTCTTTCGACAAGAATTCACGGATTTCATTGACGGTGGTGTACATCCGGCTTTCCATATCGCTGGTGTCGTTGTATCTGCGGTCGTCATTAACTCCTTCATAATGAACGAGACGGGTCGGGTCCATTTTCCGGTATAACTGGGACATTTCAAAAATAACTTTTCCGCCAAACGATTCATTTCCGCAGGACCAGATCAGAATCGCCGGATGGTTTTTGTCTCTCTGATACATCGAATTGACACGGTCGAGCATACAGTCCATCCACTCCGGGCGGTCGCATGGTACAACACCGGAGAAATCTCCGCTTCGTACCGCATCCGTATCTCTCGTTCCATGGGACTCCATGTTGCACTCCGCGATCATGTAAAGACCGTATTCATCGCACAGATCATAAATGCCGACCGCATCCGGGTAATGGCAGGTACGGATTGCATTGATGTTGTTCTGTTTCATCGTCGTCAGGTCTTTGATCAGCTCTTCTCTCGAAACGACACGGCCGGATACGGAGCTGAACTCGTGGCGGTTGACGCCTTTAAAGACAACCCGCTTTCCATTCAGCATCATGATGTGGTCTTTCATCTCAAAGCGGCGGAATCCGACTCTCTGCGGAATCAGTTCCTGCACCGTTCCATCCTCTGCGGTGACTTCCAGCAGAAGATCATACAGCACCGGTGTCTCTGCGGACCACAGTTCCGGGTGATCGACTTTCAGAACAAACTGTGTTTCCCCATCCAGCACACCTTCGGTGCTCTGCAGTGCCGTTCCGTCTTTTAACAGGGTAATTTTTACCTTTCCTGTTCCGATCGTTTTCGTATCAATGACCAGATCTGCCTTCGTAAACGTATCATCCAGCAGCGTCTGTACTTTCAGATCCGAAACGTGAACCTCCGGAATCGTGTACAGATACACATCACGGTAAATACCGGAGAAACGGAAGAAATCCTGATCCTCGCACCAGCTTCCGCTCGTCCATTTGAAAACCTGCGCAGCCAGTTTATTTTCGCCCTCTTTCAGATACGGGGTCAGTTCAAACTCGGACGGAGTAAACGTATCCTCGCTGTAGCCAAGGAACGTTCCGTTCAGCCATACGGCAATACCGCTCTCTGCTCCCTGGAAGGAAACAAAAAGCCGTTTTCCTTTCATCTGCTCCGGCACTTCAAAATATTTCACATAGGAAGCCGTCGGATTGAACCGCTCCGGAATCTCGCCCGGCTGGATCTCTTCTCTTCCTTCCCATGGGTACTGCACATTGGCATACTGCGGTGCGTCATATCCCTCCATCTGGATATGTGCCGGCACGCGGATATCGTCCCATTTTGTGCAGTCATACTCCGGTGTCTCGAATCCCGGAATCGTGCTCTCGTAGTTCTTTGCGTAATGGAATTTCCACAGTCCGTTCAGACTGTGACGGAAGTTTTCCACATGCTGCTCCATTTCTTCCACCGATCCATAATATCTGTGATCGGAATGCGCCGCCACCCGGTTTTCTCCATAGTACGTCGGGTCCTTCACTTTTTCATACTGAAATACACCCATTTTTATTTTCCTCCTTCTGGAATTTTGTTCTTTTTGATCTTTTGAAAAAAAGGTGGATATTCATCCAAATATCCACCTTTTCTGTTCGATTCTTTTTCTTATTTTACGGCACCTGTGATACCTTCTGTGAAGCTCTTCTGGAAGCAGAAGAAAATAATTGCTGTCGGGATCGTACAGATAAATACGCCGAGCATCAGCACACCATAATCTACAGTGTAGCCGCCGAGCAGGTTCGCTACCAGCATCGGCATGGTGATGGATTCATTGTTCTGTAAGATAACCTTCGGCCACAGGTAGTTGTTCCATGCGTTCATAAAGGTGATGATTGTTGCTGCCGCATACGTCGATTTCATGGTCGGCATATACATACGAAAGAAAATTCCTGTCTCGCTTAAGCCATCGAGTCTTGCCGCTTCGATGATATCGTGCGGGAAGGAACGGGAAGCCTGGCGGAACATCATGATCATGAACGGTGTTGAAATCGAAGGAAGCATGAAAGCTGCCATCGTGTTGACCATCTTTAGCTGGGAAAACATACGGAACATTGGGATCATGATGGCTGCGAACGGAATCATCATCGCAGTCAGAAGTACGGTAAATACCGCATCTTTTGCTTTATCATGATAGATCTCAAATCCATAACCGGCGATCGAGCAGACCAGAAGACAGAGAATGGTCAGCACCGTCGCATTCCGGAAGGAGTTGCACAGTGCAAGGCGCAGGTTCTGCTGCGCAATCAGCGCTTTAAAGTTGTCAATCAGATACGTACCCGGAATCAGTTTTCCGGCAATGACATCAATACTTCTGTTTGTAGACGCGCAGAACATATAGTACAGCGGAAAAACAGAAAGGATCGACGCTACCGTTAAAATCAGATACATGAAAAATTTCTTTGCTTTTCCCATTATCGCTCGTCACCTACTTTCATCTGAAGCAGTGCCAGAATGGCTACCATGATCAGGATCAGGATGGACATTGCTGCCGCATAGCCAAAGTTCGGGCTCTGTACAAAGGACATATTGTAAATATAATGAGACATGGTCATGGTTGATTTTCCAGGACCTCCGTTTGTCAGGTTCAGGGACTCATCGAACAGCTGCAGAGTACCGTTGGTAGAAGTAATTGTGGTCAGCAGAATCATCGGTTTTAACAGTGGAACGGTGATCTTGAAGAAAGTCTGCAGCGGGCTTGCGCCGTCGATTTTGGCTGCTTCGTAGATCGAATATTCAATGTTCTGCATACCAGAGAGATAGAAGACCATGTTGTATCCGGTCCATCTCCAGATCAGGGCGATGATAATAACCGCACGGGCTGTCCACGCATTGGAGAACCACATGATCGGGTTCATGCCGAGGCCGCGGAGAACGGTGTTGATAAAACCGTCATTTGCAAACAGGGAACGGAAGATCATCGCGTAAGATACGAGAGATGTTGCGCACGGCAGGAAAATGCAGGTACGGAACAGTCCCTTAAAACGCAGATCTTTGTTGTTCAGCATGGAAGCAAACATCAGGCCGAGGATCAGCATGATCGGCACCTGAATAATCAGATAAAAGAAGGTGTTGCTTAAGGTCTGTTTAAAGGTCGGGTCTTTTAAAATACGGGCATAGTTTGCAAATCCGTTGAATTTCAGGTTGATGCCCATACCTGTCTGTAAAGACAGGATGAATGCCTGAATCATCGGATAAAAGCTCATCCATGCGATCAGGATCGTTGCCGGCATCAGGAAAGCCCAGCCGGTAAGATTCTGTTTTCTTTCCAAGTTCATTCCTTTTTTCTTCTGACTGCTCATGGAATCTTCCTTTCTTTTTTTACCTGGCGTGTGTTTGAAAAAATCTTTTTGCAGACAACATTTCATGTTCTCCTGCAGAAATCATTTTTCAAACACACACCGCATAGATACAGAACGGGCCTGCTTCTGTCTGTCCAGGAAGCAGACCCGTTTCTTATCGTCCTACTTTTTTATGTATTGCAGGATATCAGCCACCCATGTTGAACTCTACAGTTTCCTGTGCGGTCTGAAGTTCGCTGTCCATATCTGCTCCTGTCTGGATGATATTGGAAAGTGCGGTTCCGACAGCATCACGTGCATCGTAGTAGAATGCTCCAGTGATGTTGGATGGAGTCTTGGTTGCGAAATCAACGATCTTTGCGTAAACCGGGTCATCGCTGAAGAATGCAACTGGCTGTGCATATGCTTCGGAATCTCCTGCCGGTGCCCAGGTTGCCAGAGCGCCTTTTGCGATGATATCATCGTAAAGAGCTGTGCTGCCTGCGAAGGTAGATTTCATAAAGTCAATGGCAAGATCCTGTTTTTTGCAGTTGGAAGAAATTGCCCAGGAAGAACCACCGTTGTTGGAGTAGTTGGTTGCTCCGTCAACGCCGTCCAGTTTCGGCATATTGGTGATTGCCCATTTGCCGGACTGATCTTCATTTGCTGTGATGGAAGCCATGATCCAGCATCCGTTGATAACGCCTGCTGTAGTTCCGTTGTTGATGGATGCGATGTACTGATCCCAGTCAGTAACCTCTACAAGAGTGCCATCTTTTACCATCTGGCTGTAAATCTCAAGGATTGGTTTCAGTGCTTTGTTGTCTACGATGTTGACAGATCCATCTTCGTTGAAAAGGGACTCACCGCAGGACTGCAGCATTTCCATAACAAGGTCCGGAGATCCGGCCTGAGATGTCAGGATCGGCTGGCCTGTTTTCTCTTTGACAACTTTTGCTTTCTCCATAAAGTCATTCCAGGTGATATCTGTGAAATCATCTACGGTGAAGCCTGCCTGCTCCAGCATATCAGTACGCAGGCACTCGATAACGGCACCATTGTCGAACGGAATTCCGTAGTTCTTCCCATCCAGAGTAGAGTAAGCAACTTTTGCGGATGAGAATTCGCTGAAATCAATTCCGGAATCGGTCAGATCGGTGAAGATGTCCGGATAGTTGGTTGCATATTTCTGGAAGGAGTTATCCTGCATCAGGAAGATATCCGGCAGAGTGCTTAAGTCTCCTGCGGAAACTGCTGTGGTCAGACGGGTTTCAATGTCGTCGGACTGTACTTCGCTGACTTCTACTTTGAATCCTTCGTGATCCTGTGCATAAATTTCAGCTGCTTTCTTGATCGCGTAAACGTTGAAGTTCGGGTCCCAGGTCCATACGGTTAAGGTGTTGTCATCATCAGAGCTGCCCTCTACTACGTCGCTGCTCTCTGATTTTGCAGTGGTTTCACTTGCTGCTGATGCATCGTTTCCGCCGTTGCTGGAACTTGTTGTAGTTCCTCCGCTGGAACCACATGCAGCCAGTCCAAATACCATTGCTGATGCCATTACGATTGATACAATTTTTCTTTTCATATTGCACATCCTCCTTAAGATGTTATTTTACAACCGGAACCTCCGCACTTTTTACAGCGCAGAAATTTTTTGGTTGTTTTGTACATTTTTTATGTTTTTATTCCCTCAACATGTACAAAGTATAACATATTTTCCCGTCGTTTGTGCGCATTTTTAACTCTATACTATGCATTTTCAACCATTTATATGCATTTTGACGGACATCACCATCCTTCCTGTGTTTTTATATCAAAATTCAACAATTTTCGTTCATAATGTTCCGGTGCACTTCGCCACTGCTGTGGAGATACACCAAGAATCCGGCGGAAATTACGGTTAAATGTAGAAATTGTTGTGAATCCGCTTCGCATTGCAATCTCATTTACAGAAATATTTGTTTTCCGCAGTTCCTTACATGCCGCCCGGATCCGGACCCAGTTAATGTACTCAACCGGCGTCATCCGCATGGATTCCTGAAAAATACGGCGCAGATGTGTTTCGCTGATATGACATACCTCTGCCAGCTCCTCAATTCGAAGAATCTCTTTATAATTTTCTCCAATATAATCCAGCGCAGGCAGAATCAGAGCGATACTGGCATCATCTACAATAGAATTCTTTTCCTGCTCCTCGTCCCTTTCATTCCATCTGGCAATCTGCATCAGAAGCGCTCTGGTCAGTCCTTTCACTTCCTCGAGATAAAATTCCCGTTTTTCACCCATGCATTTAATGATCAGTTTGATCATCTCCGCGACCTCCGGCCTTTCCTCATTTTTCACAAAATGGGCCTTCTGGTTAATACGCGCAATCAGCTTTTGTGCCATGCGCATATTGCCCTTATACAGCTCTGTAATAAATCCTTCCACATCCACAAACACCCATGCCCAGGAACATACACTGTTTTCTTTTGAGTTTGTTGTATGCGGAAAGTTTTTCGGCACCACCGTAAACATACCGCCATGATACGGCAGTTCCTCATCTTCCAAAACAATCGTTCCCTCACCGTAATAGCAGAAACCGATCTCCATCAGGTTATGAAAATGCAGATAATCAATCTGGTACCCATAATTCTGCAACCATTTTTCTCCCTGCAGCACCAGCACCGGGCATTTTTCCGGCACTTCGTAATAGCGGTATTCCATTCTGGGCTTTTTCTTTCTGCTCATATCCGTACCTGCTTATTCTACTTTTTTCTGAATCATCGCCAGAAACACGAGCGGTTCTTCCCCTGCGCAGGAAACCGCATGGCCGCTGCCGTCCTCGCAGAACGTCGTCATGCCCGCCTGCACCGAGTAGGTTTTGTCGTTATCCTGATACATACCCGCACCGGACAGGATGTGATACGCTTCTGTCTCCCCATGATGCTCATGATACGGAAGCTCATCACCCGGTAAAATCGTTACTTTTGCAAAGAGTGTCACCTTTCCGGAAAGGCGTTCGCCCTCCAGCAATTTTTCTGTTGTGTGTCTGTCTGCCATTGTTCATGTCCTCGTTTTCGTAATCTTTTTTTGTTTTCCCTGTCTCCATCCTACACCAAATAGCGTAAGATTCGATCTTCTCTGTGTTTTTATTATATTCTCTGCTTCACCGGAAGACAATGAGATTCACCAAAAACGAGCAACTTTTTTCCGTCAGCCTACAATCTTTCCTCTGTCAATCTCCACCGTCGTATCGCACAGTGCTGCGATGTCTTCCCGGTTGTGGCTGGCCAGAAGAATCGTTTTTCCTTCGTCTTTCAGTTTCAAAAACAGCTGCCGCATCTCCTGCACGCCCTGGTTGTCGAGACCGTTCATCGGTTCGTCTAGGATCAGAAGAGAAGGTTCTTCCATAATCGCCTGTGCAATGCCGAGGCGCTGGCGCATACCGAGGGAATATTTACCGACATGCTTCTTCGCTTCCGGATCCAGCCCGACTTTTCGGATAGCCTCATCGATCTCTTTTTTTCCGGTCTTCCTGCGGATGCCGGCAAGAAACTGCAGATTCTGTCTGGCGCTGTAGCCCGGAAGAAAACCCGGCGTCTCGATGATGGCGCCAATACTCTCCGGCGCTTCGATCTCTTTCCCGATCTGCTTTCCATCCACAAAAACCGCGCCATCGTCCACCCGGAGAAATCCGCAGATGCATTTGAACAGAACCGTCTTGCCGCTTCCGTTTCTTCCGATCATTCCGTGAATTTTTCCTTTTTCAAAGCTCAGGCTGATCCCGTCCAGCGCCGCGTAGCTGCCAAACTTTTTTGTCACGTTTTCTATTCTTATCTTTTCTTCCATTCTTTCAGATTTCCTCCACAAAGTTCAGATCCTTTTTCCGGATCCCGAGATACGAAAGGATCGTGCATGCGCCGATGACAATTGCAAAGACACTGTAAACATATGCTATCGACGGCCCGTTTCCATACCCCTGCCACTTGTAGCTTGCAATATTCATCCAAAGCGGCGGCGCGCAGTAATAGCCGATTGTGATGCTGGAAAATTTGCTCAGCAGAAGCGCGGTGAGTGCGATGCCGCAGTTGATGACGATTCCAAATCCTCTGTGTACCAGAAAATTTCCTGCATAACTCACAACGCCTGTCATAACCGACAGGCACCAGATCGCAAGCATTGTGAGCCCCATGGCCTCCTGCGGCGAAAATCTCGAAAGGATCAGGTAATCCAACGGTTCCTGGTCAAAGGTATATGCCGCATTCGTCTGAGCCAGCGTACTGATCACCTTCCCCCATCCGGTTTCCCACCCTACATTCGGAAACACAAGCAGTACCGGAATCATACTTAAGCATATGGTGTAAAAAAAGGAAACAACCACAATGTACAGCATGTTTCCCCAAAACCAGCTTTTCCGCCCGGCCCGCAGAATCTGCCACCCGCTGTTCGGTTCCAGAAACGGAGCATCACAGAAAAGCAGCAGAGCCCCAAGAACAATGATAATCTGGTCTCCATTATATCTGGTCATAAACGGCAGCATCCAAAAAGTCACATCAACTCCGGTCTGCTCGCAGAAGCCTCGAATACCCACCGTCATTACATGAAAAAGGATCGCAATCCACAACAGCGCAACATAAAACCGTGGTGTTGTGAATGTTTTCCGCAAACGTATCTGACATACCCGAAGGCTCATCCGTATTCTATCCATTCTGCGCCCTCCTCTTTACCACTCGCACGAAAATTACACCTTCCATTCCTGTCAGAATAAGGAAATAACCAGCTATCACAAAAAAATCCTTAAAATTCCGGATACTTCCCCCATGGAGCTGGTACCATCTCATCTGGCCCGGCAGCTGCAGCGCTTCTGCTACAAGCTGGCTTGCATAATAAAAAAGAGCCGGTGTGCTGACCAGCACAAACAGATTTTTTATTTTTCCCGATATCATAAGCGCAAAAACTGCCATAAATGCATACTTGACAGCCTCAACTCCAAATCTTGCGGCAAGGTAAAACGGCAGAACGAGTCCATTTCCATAGCTTAAACTGCCTGTTAATGTTTCAAGCTCTTCTTTTTTTATCCACGGTATTTTTAATGCCAAAACGCCATAAACAACTGCCATTCCCAGAAAAATACTGATCACAGAACCGAAAAAGGCAACCACCAGATGCGACCAGCAATATGCTGTTCTCCCTATGCGTGTCTCAATGCATCTAAGATAGCCATTTCTGCTGTCTTCCCAATAGCTCAGCGCAAACGGCAGCACAGCCAGCACAGAAAACACTTCAAAAAATGCCCCCACACCATGACTGCTGACAACCAGGTAATATACCGATGCATTCCACCGGCTCTGCATTGCTTCCTGACTGATGTTTAACACGGTAACCAGCATCGCACCTGCGATGGCAAAATAAAATTTTCCTGATAAAAACATTCTTTTAAAATCCATTTTTATCATTCGAAAAAAATTCATGAAAGATCACCTTCTTGTCCTTCCGCAACAATCTCTTATCCTCTTCGTCTTTTAAAAAGATGTGACCCGCTTAGCCCGGAGTCACATCTTCCGCAAAACAATTTATTCTTTGAGTAACTCGTAAATCTCAGACAAACTCACCCTGCAATTTCCCGTCCATCCAGTGCATTGATGTAAACATACTGTTCGATCTCATCTTCTATAAATCGAAACTGCCACGCAGGAATCATATCACACATCCAATGCCCTGTTTCATTTCTTCCCGTTGTCATCGGGTAATAAATCAGTTTCATCTGATTCAGCGTAATCGGCTCTGCAATTGCCAAATCATACTTATTTCTCAGCGTTTCCAAAATAATATCTTTTTCCGCAAGAGATACCGGTTCCTTTTCCCGAATAGCATAGTGATTAACTGCTTGAAGATATTGAATTCCGCCCTCCGTTATAACAGCCTGTATTTTAGATGACGGAATATAAAGATCATCCTGCCGGTTAATTTCATTGCATAATACAGGAACCCCATTCAGATAACCCTGAAAAAACAACAGGAAACAATCATCTGCTTTTGACCACTCATATTTCTGAATCTTCTGAGGCTTTAGCAATTCTCCATTCTCGATTGCCTGTTCCATTAATTCCTGCTGTTTTTCCATCTGTTCATACGAAAAACTGTATTTACTGGTCAATTCAACTTTTTCCCAGTCTCCAATCCATCTAACAAACTCTTTTCCTTCCTCTATCAGCTTTTCTTCGTCTTCCAATGAAATTTCCTGCTCATTGTCTCTGACCAAAATCCCTTCACCATAGGCTGATGTAATATATTCAACAGGCAAATTATAATAAACTTTTTTTCCTTCTTCCGTTTCCACTCCTAATATATTGCTGACAGACACCGTTCCATTTTGATTTTTTAATTGTTCGCCAAGTATTCCCTCATACGAATAACAAACGTCCGGCTCTCCTGTGTCTCCTTTTCTTGTTTCCAATCCACTTTCCGGAATTTTCCCAAGTATTTTATTGAACACACTTTCTCCTTGAAATCCATCCACTTCTATCACACATTTTTCAAACTCATTCCATTTTTTGTCAGGCATGTCAACAATCGCATCAATTTTGGCCTGACTGCCAAGCTGAAAACGGATGTGCTCACCATTGCTTAATTCCTGATCATTTTCAGGTGTCACATTTGTTTCCGTTTCATCATTGCTGATAGAACTATTCCGTTCTTCTCCATTTTCCTGTTTTTCTACCTGCTGCAAATTTTCTGACTCATTTCCCATATTCTGACAACCTGTAAAGAACAGTAATATTACCATAATTCCCAATACTTTCTTTCCCATATATCCCCTCTTTTCAAAATTTCGTTCTTTCTCTTCTGTTACTCGAAGCATAGCGAAATTTTTCTCCATCGTCAACGGATCTGGGATATCATGCTCTATCTGGGATAATCAGTACAGATAGCAAAAAATAAAACTTTGTTCTTTGAAATCCGCATTCTTTTTGCTTCCTTCATACAAATAAAGTCTTTTTTATTACGTTTTATCTTATTTTATCGGAAATACTGCCTCTGCGCAAAACAAATCTCCTGTCTCATAATACTTTAACGCGCCACCTACCTTTTGCATCGTCCGTTTTACACTTTTGTGCCCAATCCCGTGGCTGCTTGTATCTTTCTTCGTCGTATTCAAACTTGAATTTTCATTTAAAACAGATTTTTCTATTTTGTTTTGAATCTCCAACCGAAGATATCCCATTTTTTCCTCTACAAAAATTATAATTTCTTTCTTCTCTGTACCTTTCCGCTCTGCTTCAATCGCATTATCCATGAGATTTCCAAACACAGAGCAAAATTCCAAATCATCAATTCCTTCCATTTTGCTCAGAATCGTACACTTCACATCTACTTTTTCACTTCTCGCAAGAGTAATTTTTGTATTAATCATAGAATCCACATAACTGTTTCCTGTCTGAATTAGTGTCTGCACATCTTCAATTTTCTGATTAATTTTTTCCCATACCTTTACCATTTCCGACTGCGGCATGGTCTCCATTGCCTCTTGCAGAGGTAAAAGATAATTTTTCAAATCATGTTTAAATTCTCGTAATTCTTCATTACTTCTCTTAATAATTTCCATACTTTCCTTTGAATATTTCTCTTTTTCTTTCATCAGTTCATATTCTAGCTTTGTTTGATTATCCTTGCTCATTTGCTGTACTATAAAGTACATAATCAGGCACATCAGCCAGATACAGCATACGCACAGCAAAATCCATTTCTGTTCCTGCATCTGCACACTTGGCAGATCTCTTACTACCAAAATAATAGTATTTCCCGCAATAATTGAGAAAACAAGGTTGCATCCCATGACAATCCATTGCCAGCTTATCAGATTCTCTCGTTCAAACAAAAGACTATTTAGTAATTTACCAACAAAAAAATAAGAAATTTTTGATAATAGCATGATCGCAATTCTTACTGTATCCTGATCTTGAATAAACGATGCAACACTTTCTTGAAGGATAAAACTGCCGCCGAAAAGGATCGCTGTGTTTACCATCATCAATACTGCTCTCGCAACTACCGCTGCAGTAACCTTTCTCAGAACACTTCCCTGTGTACCCACCATCAAATAGACAAAAAGCCAAATCAATGTGATCCACATTTCCCACCTGTCATATAACGCAGGATACTTTTCCAACGCAGGAAAGATTAGCCCAAATAGCACTGCAATTCCCCACAAAATTTTACCTTTTTTCCCTTTGGGTTTCTGCTGCATAAAATCCATGCAGAATTCCAACAAAAGTATGTTTTCCCAAACAGAAATTGCAAGTTCAAAAACCTTCCAAAATGTTGCACTCATTCCATCACCACTCCCATAATTTTCATTCGAACCTGATTCAGATAATTTCTGCTGACAGGAATGCTTTTCCCGTTCAATAGCAGAAGTTCTTTTTCGCGCAACCGATATACATAGTTCATGTTAACCAAATATCCTTTATGTGTCCTTACAAATTTATGCGCTTCTAGTTTTTTCTCCGCTTCTGACATTTTCATTCTTACACGAATCGCCTCATCCCTCGTATCTTTTTCCCGATAGAAAAGCAGATAGTTCTTCTCGCTCTCCACAAACCAGATATCACGCAATGCAAGTTTTACACTCTGACGCCCTGTCTGCAGTTCTATTTGGGGAACTTTCTTTCCTGCCTTTTTCTGCAGTTCCAGCAACTGCGGCTCCAGTTCCTCATCCAGATGTGCCTTGCGGATAAAAAAGAATGGATGATACACCAATGACTGAAACACCAGATCATCCTTATTCGATACAAACACAATACAACATTCTCTGTTCCACTTTTTCAGATACGATGCAACCTCAAATCCATTCACTTCCGGCATATCGATATCAATAAAAAAAACAGAAATCTCATCAAGATTTTTGATTCCTTCCAGCATCTCCTTCGCAGATACGTAGCACTCCATTTTCACTGCAATCTTATGTTTCTGACATAAACCTCGAATTCTGATTTCCAGTTTATTTAAAAACACTTTATCATCATCACATAAAATTAAATTCATTATTTTCCCCCGTGCTTCTTATCGAAGATTCTACTTCTCAATAGCATACCAAATTTTTTCTTTTCTCTCAAGTAACCTGGGATAACATGAATGATCTGGGACAAACATCAGATCATTCTGCTCTGAGAGCTTTTTTGCCTGACGGGAAAATGTAACGAGATTTTCCCTCGAAAAAAAACAACACCTGAACCGTTTTGCCAACTCAGGTGTTGTTACAATAAATTTATATCGCCCGCAAAGGCTGTTACGCAACTATATCCTCAAACTGCGAATTGTAAAGGTTTGCATAGAACCCATTCTTCGCAAGCAGTTCTTCATGGTTGCCCTGCTCGATGATATCTCCGTCCTTCATGACAAGAATCAGATCCGCATCACGAATCGTGGACAGCCGATGGGCAATGACAAAGCTTGTTCTACCCTTCATCAGGTTATCCATTGCTTTCTGGATCTCGATCTCTGTTCTGGTATCAACGGATGAGGTCGCCTCATCGAGAATCAGGATCTTATTGTCTGCAAGAATTGCTCTTGCGATCGTCAGAAGCTGTTTCTGTCCCTGGGATACATTGCTTGCATCCTCATTCAGCTCCATCTGGTAGCCGCCCGGCAGGGTCTGAATGAAATGGTGTGCCCGCGCAGCCTTCGCCGCTGCAATAACCTCCTCATCCGTGGCATCGAGCCGGCCGTAGCGGATATTTTCCATGATACTGCCCTTGAACAGCCACGTATCCTGCAGCACCATACCAAAGGCATCGCGAAGCTCTCTGCGGTTGAAATCCCTGATATTGTGGTCATCCAGAAGAATGGCTCCGCTGTTTACATCATAATAACGCATCAGCAGCTTAACCATTGTCGTTTTTCCTGCTCCAGTCGGGCCGACAATGGCAATTTTCTGACCCGGTTTTACCTTCGCACAGAAATCATGGATGATGATCTGATCCGGATTGTATCCGAACTGTACATGGTCAAAGGTTACTGCTCCTGTTACCGTCTCAATGTCCGCCGGATTTTCCGTGGTCTGATCCTCTTCCTCTTCGTTCAGGAATTCAAAGACACGCTCGGATGCCGCCGACATCGACTGTACCATGTTGATAACCTGCGCAATCTGCTGGATCGGCTGGGTAAAGTTTTTCACATACTGGATAAATGCCTGGATATCACCGATCGTGATCACGTTTTTGATCGCCAGAAGTCCGCCGGTCAATGCCACGCAGGCGTAGCCTAAATTTCCGACAAACATCATAATCGGCTGCATCATACCGGATAAAAACTGGGATTTCCATGCGGAATCGTAAAGAATATTGTTGGTTTTTTCAAACTCTTCGATCGTATCCTTCTCGCGGTTAAATGCCTTGATGACGAGATGGCCGCCGTAAACCTCCTCAACCTGACCGTTGATATGGCCTAAATATTCCTGCTGGGCACGGAAGAATTTCTGTGATTTCTTTGTCACGAGTCCGATGAGTCCCATTGAAATCGGCAGGATCACAAGCGCGATCAGCGTCATCAATGGGGAGATACTCAGCATCATGATCAGAACACCGATGAGCGTTGCCAACGAGGTGATGATCGTCGTGATACTCTGGTTCAGTCCCTGGCCAAGCGTATCGACATCATTTGTGATGCGTGAGAGCACTTCACCGTACGTGCGGCTCTCAAAATATTTCATCGGCATACGGTTGATCTTCTCCGAAATCTCTTTTCGAAGCTGATAGCACACCTTCTGCGTCACGCCCGTCATGATCCATCCTTGGATGAAGCTGAACAGGGCGCTCATCAGATACAGGCCAAGTACAAACAGCAGAATCGTTCCGATTCTTGCAAAATCAATGCTTCCTGTGCCCCGGATCTTTTCCATCAGTCCCTCGGACAGTGCGGTCGTAGCTTTTCCGAGAATCTTTGGTCCGGCAACGTTGAACACCGTTGAGCATGCGGCACAGATCATAACGATAAAAATCGCAATTTTATATTTTCCGATGTACTGGGCGAGCTGTTTGATCGATTTTTTCAGATCTTTCGGCTTCTCGCCCGGCTGCATGCCGCGGCCCATCCGTCCCATCGGTCCTCTTTTGCGCGGCTGCTGGTTCATTTCATTACTCATGGTCAGCCACCTCACTTTCCTTCAGTCCAAGCTCTTTCTCTGACAGCTGGGATTTCGCAATCTCCTGGTAAACCTCGCAGCTTCTCAGCAGCTCCTCATGCGTACCTTTTCCGACTACTTTTCCGTCATCGAGCACCAGAATCTGCTCCGCATGGAGAATCGTGCTGATCCGCTGTGCCACGATGATCACGGTGCTGTCTTTGACATTCTCCGCCAGTGCTTTTCGAAGCGCCGCATCCGTTTTCAGGTCAAGTGCAGAAAAACTGTCGTCGAAAATAAAGATTTTCGGGTCTTTTGCAATCGCACGCGCAATCGCCAGACGCTGTTTCTGTCCGCCGGATACGTTCGTTCCGCCCTGTGCAATTGCGGTTTCGTATTTGTCATCTTTTGCCTCGATAAACTCGGTTGCCTGCGCAATTGCGGCTGCCTTTTCGATCTCCGCATCCGTCGCATCGTCTTTTCCGAAGCGCAGGTTGGATGCGATCGTTCCCGAGAACAGCACACCTTTCTGCGGCACGAAACCGATCTCATCGCGCAGATCCTTCATCGTAATGTTTCGAATATCTTTTCCGTCGAGCGTAATCTTTCCGCCCGTCACATCATAGAGACGTGGGATCAGGTTGACCAGCGTCGATTTACCGCAGCCGGTGCTTCCGATGATCGCCGTCGTCTTGCCAGGCTCGGCAACAAAGTCGATGTCATGCAGCACATCCTCCTCGGCGCCCGGATAACGGAAGTTGACGTGATCGAAGCGGACAACTCCGTTGTGAACCTCCAGCTGCTCCGGATTTTTGACATCCTGAATGGAGGATTCTGTCTGAATGACTTCATCGATACGGCCGGCGGCAACAGCGGCACGCGGCAGCATGATTGACATCATTGTCAGCATCAGGAAAGACATGACGATCATCATGGCATAGGTAATAAATGCAGTCATTGCACCGACCTGCATCGTGCCGGCATCGATTTTATGTGCACCGACCCATACGATTCCGACGGTCAGCACGTTCATAATCATCATCATACCAGGCATCATAAAGGTCATGACGCGGTTGGTGAACAGGGTTGTTTTGGTCAGTTCCTTATTCGCACCGTCGAAGCGCTCTTCCTCTTTGTCCTCTCTTCCGAACGCACGGATGACAGAGAGTCCGGTCAGGATTTCACGCGATACGAGGTTGATGTTGTCAACCAGTTTCTGCATCAGCTTGAATTTCGGCATCGCAAGGGAGACAAGCAGCATCACGTAGCCGAGAATGACGATGATCGCAAGAACAATGATCCATTCCATACCGGCTCCCGTTTTCATGACTTTCAGCACACCGCCGATGCCAAGGATCGGAGCGTAGGCAACCATTCGCAGCACCATGACGGAGACCATCTGGATCTGCTGGATATCGTTCGTGCTTCGGGTAATCAGCGATGCGGTGGAGAACTGATCCATCTCCGCATTGGAGAATCCGACAACCCGTTTGAATACTTTTTCGCGCAGATCACGGCCGATTCCAGCGCCGACGCGGGAGGCAAACAGTCCGACGAGAACAGTTATCACACCCATCAGGAGTGCCATGCCGACCATCTTGAGGCCTGCGGTCAGAAGGTACGTTTTCTGAATCTGGTCTACATCGAGGCCCGCCGCTTTGTCTGCGGAAACTGCATACGCAATGCCCATCGATTTTACCAGGGAGCTTCCCATCGTATCAAGCGTTTTTTCCATGTTGTCGCGCATCGAGAGCACGGTGTCTTTATCCATCTGTCCGCTCTCGAGCATCGCTGCAAAGATTGGACGGACATCCACACAGGTGACTTTGACTTTGTTTCCATCGTCATCCTCTTTTTCCTGCTGGAAGCTCTTCAGCTCCACATGCATCATCTCGCCGATCTGCTCAATCGTCATGTTTTCAAACACCGACGCATCCTGACCGGTCTGCTGTGCCATGAGTTGTTTAAAGGTATCCTCCTCCATCGCACCCATCTGGTAATTCATCAGCAGTGCAACGGTCAGTGTATCGTCTGCTTCATCAAGTTCTTTTTCAGAAGCTTTGTTCCGTTCATAATAGCCGTCCTTTTTCGTATAGAGGCTTTCCCATAAATCCACCTCATCATCCGTCATGATAAACTCGGCCGTCTGAAATTCTTCCTCGGTGATCCGTTTCGGCGTAACGTGCTCAACACCGCTGTTCTGAATGCCCACATCGATGATGTCGGATGTATACGACGGGAGCGACAAGTCGCACCACGCCTGGACAAACAGAAGCACAAGAATCACGAGAATCGATTTCCAGTACGGGATCATGTTCTTGAAAATCTTACTCATTTTTTCCCCTTTCTGTCTTTTTTTGTGTACCAGCTTGCCGGCACACTAATTCTGTCGTTTTCGGGTGTCAATTTCTTTTTCTGCGATCTCATAGATACGATCCAGATAAGCAACCAGCTGATCTATATCCTCTTCCTTTAACTGTGACATCACAGAGCAGCCAAAGTCCTGCATTCTGTCCCGTACCTCTTCCCCTTTTTTCCAGCCCTTCTCTGTCAGACTGATATATGTATTCCTGCGGTCTTTTTTGTCAACGCTCCGCTCTACATATCCTTTTTCCTCCAGTCCGCGCAGTGTGCGCGACACAGCCGGCGGAAGTGTTTTTGTCTTCGCCGCCAGCTCTGAGCTTGTAATTTTTCCGTTTTCTCCCATTTGCAAAATCGCACCCATAACGGAAAATTCGGAACTGCTGAGTCCCGGAATCAGGTCTGATACGTTCAGTTTTTTAAACTGGTGCACCGCACGAAACAGTTTTTCAAATGCATCTTTCATGTTTCCCCCTCCTTTTGCCGCAAATGCTTAACAGTGTTATTTATTTGCGCGTGTTAAATAATAACACCGGCAAATTTCTATGTCAAGAAATCTGCCGGTGTTTATGTTTTTTTTAGAATTTACGCTACCGCATTTTCGTTAATCTGATTGATTACTTTCCGAATGCCCATCCAGACTGCCAGATCTGTAAAGACTTCCGCAACACTTCCCCGATCTGTAAACGGAGCTTCCTGAAGCACGGAAAGGTCTTTCATCATTCCATTATGAACAATATATTCGATAATCTGATTCACAAAATAAATCTGTCTGCTGTCAAAATCGGCATTCGTCAGATACTCTGAAAACGCTTCTTTGGCTGCATTCATATCGAGTCCGACAATTTCCCGGACAAATTCTCCCAAAGGTTTCGTTCCAAATTCCTGCTCGTAATCCTGCTTCGTACCAATCTCATTCCAGAGAATTTTTTCCAGGCTGGCAACATCCATTTCTGTCAGCGGCTGATTTGTTCTCAGTTTTGCAATCGCAATCGTGTCCTGATGCTGCCGGATATAATACTCCGCTTTTGCTTTATAATTTTTCAGCTCATCATTTTCCAGTTCAGACTCTCGCCAGTCAATGGATAATAAGTCATCATCAAAATTGGTATTATAAGGCAATTTCGGTTTTAGAATATATTTCATCAAATCCCGTAATCTTTCCCGGATTTCTTCAAATTCATCGATTCCCGCATTCGCAATATAATCTGTATGCAGAATTTGCCCAATCAGATCTGACTGTGCCTGAATTTCCGGAACATTCGCAACGTTTGCAATACCAGCTACTCTTTTCATAAGATCACTGCGGGCCCGTGTATATTTTTTTCCAATCAAATATGCCAGTTCAATTCCATACATCAATGCATCAAAACGAACTGCACTTGCCTCATCTTTATCCGGAAGAATTAGCGGTGCCACTTCTTCACGCACAAGCAACGTATCTTCATAGGTAAGAGCATTATAGTTTTTTTCATCCGAGTACAAATCTACATATTTCAGATGCTGCCTTACCGCAAAATTATCTCTCGGCAGCTCCCGCACCTTTTCTGTCATCTGTTTTACCAGCGCATCACGGTACGCAATCAGTCTGTCCACCTGATAGGAAATATCCTGCAGTTTGTAGGCAATATCAAATTTCAAATTAAATATTGCTCCCTGCAAAGCAATCATATTTGCAGTTGCCTTCCCTTTATTCATTCGGAAAAACTCAAAGTTTCCACAAAAGTCAAAAATATAAAACTTCTGCTTATCCTCGCCATCCAGCAAGCCCGGGCAGAGTCGTGTTCCACGTCCAATCATCTGCCAGAATTTCGCCTTACTCATCACCTTTTTGAAAAACACCAGGTTCAGCACCTCCGGCACATCAATACCGGTATCCAGCATATCCACAGAGATTGCAATTTGAGGCATTTTTTTCGCATCTGAAAATTCATCAATTGCACTTTGCGTATACTCAATTTTATTATCGATCACTTTTGCATAGTCATCTGGATACTGCGGATATTCCTTTCGAAAAACTCTGAGTATTTCTTCTGCATGCTTGTGCTTTTTCGCGAAAATAATTGTTTTTCCAAGCTTCTGCCCATAATCAATCTTGATGCCATTCGTCATCAGAATATGCAATACCTGTTTTATGGTATCTTCATTAAAAATCCAGGTATTTAACGCGGATGAACTGATTGACTCCGGCAGATTTCCGTTCTCGTCTTCGAATGTTGCCTCATACGTTTCTTTGTCTTCCTCCGACAATTCATCATACACAATTCCCTGTTCGATGAATTTCAATCGCGATTCCACCGAAACATAATCTACAAGATAACCGTCTTTTACCGCCTGCGCCAGATCATATCCATACGTCGGAACGCCGTTTTCCAGTTCAAAGACTTCATACGTATTTTTATCAATTTCATCTTTTGGCGTTGCAGTGAGTCCTACCAGCGGCGCATCGAAATAATTAAAAATATCCCGATACTTATTGTAAATTGATCTATGCGCCTCATCACAGATCACCAGATCAAAATGGCCGCAGGTAAACAGTTTTCCCTCGCTGTCATGAACTGTATCAATACAATTGATCATTGTCTGGTACGTAGAGAAAACACAGTGCGCATTGTAGTTATCCTTTTCCTCAACCAAATTGGTACAGGACAGGTTCGGCAGCAGGTTCACAAAACTTCGTTTTGCCTGCGTAACAAGTGAATTCCGGTCTGCCAAGAAAAGAACATTTTTTACCCAGCCTGCCTTTAATAATACATCGCACAGTGCAATCACCGTTCGCGTCTTGCCAGAACCAGTCGCCATGACAAGCAGCGCTTTCCTGCGGTTCTTTTCATCAAAACTGCGGCACACTGCTTTTATGGCAGCTTCCTGGTAATAGCGTCCCGCAATATTTTTGTCCACGGTAATATGCTTCAGACTTGTGCGCATAGACCGCAAATTAAACCACTTTTCCAGATCTCTCTTCGAATAAATCACAGAACATTTTCGCTCTGGATACTGGCCATCAATAATACGCGTGTCAAATCCATTTGTAAGAAAGACAACGGGACGTCTTTTGTATGTTTTTTCCAGCAGATCCGCATACAGTTTTGCCTGCTGTCTGCCCTTGGAAACATCTACACAGGTGCGCTTTGCTTCAATTACCGCGAGCGGTCGGTGCATATCATCATAAAGGACATAATCAGCAAAACCAACCTCTGATTTATTCGGCATTCCCGGAATTTCCACCTCATTGATCCAGTCTCTGCCTTCTACCCAGCCTGCTTCTGTCAGCATGGAATCGATATAAAGTTTTCGCGTCTGATACTCGGACAGTTCCAGCGGTTTGGGAACATACGTCTGCTGCTGTTCCTGACGGCGTGCGGACAGTTCTTCCCGCAGAGAAGCATTTTCTGCACTCAGTTTTTTCAGGTCAAGCTCCTGCTGTGCCGCTTTCTCCTGTTCTTTCTCCAGAGCTTCTTTTGCTGCCTTCGCATCTTCTTTCGACTTTTTCGCTTTCTCTATCCGTGCTGTGATCAATGTTTTGTCGAAGGCTCTCCGCTGATACTGGTCGGAATAGCAGTATGCAATATAATCGAGATAAATAAAAAGATTTTCCAGGCAAAGCATCGCTTCATCCCGTCCCAGTTTTCTACTGCTGTGTGCCGCATTATTTCCGCTCCGCCGAATATAATCCATCCGCTTCCACAAGTCCGGCCCGATTGTCTGGCGATAATCCTCACTGTTCATCAGACTCTGCAGGTTGTCCTGGTACGGCATCTCGAGCGCATTATCCACAGAATACATCCATTTCACCGCAAACTCCATCGCCCGCCGGCTGTTCAAAATACTGGCCTCCGGGTCGAGTAAAATGATTTTTTCTGCGGACACGGCAGCATCGGCAAAGGCGGAAAATTTAGGTTCTCTTTTCAAATAATCAAAATTTGTAACCATGCGCACCTCCCCCTAATTTCTGTCAAAGCGGATATTCGCAATCTGCTTCGCTACTTGCTTGATTCGGTTAAAATAGTTTCCCATCTTTCTGTTATTTGTATTTTAGCACACTATTTCTTTATATGTGAGCACTTATCTCAGCTTCTTCAATTTTGATTTGTCGACTTGATGTACAAATATTTCAAATTCTTTTTGTAATTCCATCGGTGGCAACATTAATCGCACTTTGTTGTATTTTCCGACATTAAAATGCTGTTGTGCAGCCCCACCAATTCCTTCATCTATTTGTTTTTTCCCGTGTGGCATATTGGTAAATGCACAAAGATAAAAAGGATTTACTTTCTTGCAATTTGGATGTGCTATAATAATATCAATAGCGTTACATCCTGCATACTCTTTTGTAACAACGCAAGCAGTTCCTGGTGTTCCTGATCTGACAATTATCAAATCATTTTCTTTAAGAATGGATTTTGCATTTTTCTGATGCCCTTCTTCCGTAAAGTACACCCAATCTGTATCTTTTATATAACCAGCTCCAATATTAAGCGAGCGAAATGCTCTTATACCATTATTTTGATTTGTGTAATATTGCGAAGGTTTTATAACTACTCCTACTTGTACGTCTGCTACATCTTCTACTTTTACAATATCCCATTTATTTGAATTGGTTTCATGCCCAAACATCTCGACAAATCGGGCTTTAATAAGTTCGTCTAATTTTTGAAGTTCCTGCTGTCGCGAAGAAATTACAGATTCTATTCTTCCCAGAATATTCACTATTTCTTTCTGCCTATCCAAAGTATCTAAGTTGAACTCTTCCTTTTTATAATCTTTAAAATAAATATGTGGTATAGTCGCACCTGTAAAATATTTTTCTAAGTGCATATATTTCACAACATAGCAAAGATATTCCGGCAACACATTTTCTTTTGGTAATAAATACTGCATAGTACCAATCACTGAAGACTTTGCTGGATACAAAGAAGTTCGACCAATACCTGCCCCATCTTTTACAACAGCAACATATGGTTGATCTTGATAATAGAAATCGACATTGCCTATATACCCTGCAGCTCCGTAAATTGGATACTCCCCAGTTTTATCTATAACATCTGATTGCTTGAGGTTTGATGAACCTCTTACGCAAACATCTTCAAGTTTTACTCTCATCTACACCATCCCTACAAATACGAATTTGCTCAGGACAAATATTTCTGATGAGCTGTTTTCACATTGTTTTGATTGACCATTGCATACTTCATAGTTGTATCTATCTGAGAATGACCGAGGATTTTTTGTACTTGTTCGATTGGCATTCCTTTGTCAATTGCTCTTGTAGCCATTGATCGGCGGAATTTATGTGGATGAATCCTTTCCAGGTTTAATTTTCGTCCGAGTTTTCGAAGTCTTATCTCCACTCCACTGATTTTCAATCGATCATATGGTGCATCTAAGGTAACAAATAGAGCTGAATTGTTGTCTGTTCTATTATCTATGTATTCTTTTAAGTGAACTTTAGCTTTGGCATCAAAATAGACTCTACGTTCTTTGTCACCCTTTCCATAAACGATGCATTCACGCCCCTCAAAATCAATATCATCAATATTAAGATTTACCAATTCGCCTACGCGTATGCCCGTGGAATATAATAGATCAATAATTGCTAAATCTCTTTTTTCTTTGCAGTTGTCTCGGAGTTTTTCGATTCCTTCATCTGAAATAATGTTTTTAACAACGGTCTTTGTTCTGATTTTATGGATTCGCCTCATAGGACTCTTCAAAATATAGTCTTCCTCTTCAAGCCAGGAAAAAAAGCTGGAAATGTTACGACGAACATTATCTATCGTTACATTCGAACAATGATTCCATTGTTGATATGCCGATAGGTATTCACGTATCTCTTCCGTTGTCACTTTACGGACACTTGTTTCAATTTTAGACAGCAAATGCTGAACTGTTGTCTGATAATAGCTTATTGTACGCTCCGAGCATCCTTCTATTCTTTTGGCAGCAAGGAACATGTTTAAAAATTCGTCATTCGAGATATCTGTTTTCACTGCTTCATTTTCTGCAAAGGTTTTCAGAATCACCTCTTGTAACTTTTTCATCTGCGGAATAGACAAATATTCCGACATTTCATTTAATACTGTTACAATTTTCTCATCCATGCTGGTACTCCTCTCTTAAGTACCAGCATCCTACAACCATTCGCAATCTTATCCAAAATATTCTTGCATCAACGAATCAAATAATAACTGCGTTTCATCCAATGCTTTTTGTACTGCAACTTTTGATTTGTCGACTTGTGGCTTAAATAAAACAAACTCCTCTTGTTTTGATAATGGCGGTATCAATACCGGCAATGCTCGCAGCTGCGTCATATTAATACTTGCGATTCCCGTTGTCTGTTTTGCACATCCCAGAAAATAGCGTTTTGATCGTTGATGCTGAAGGTACTCTGCAAAAAATTCAGGAAGCACCACAGATTCATCCAATCTCACTCGGAAAATATGGTTTTGGTGTATGCAGTTCTCAAGCGGCTCTTTTATAATCGCACCGCGTCCCACTTTATCCGGATCGCCACCCTCAGTCATAAGTACATCATCCGCAAGCAATCGATATTGCTCAATCTCCTGTTGTGTTGCTTCTATTGTTTTCACCGTTGTCCAGTCTATATAACCATCTTTTACATTGGACACAGCCATGTATGGAACTTCGGTCAAATCTTCAGACTTTGTTTTTCTTCCTTTCGTGATGCCAGAAACAACATCTGCCATACTCTCCAATTTTGCTTCTGACCATCCTTTGGAATTCAAATACATGTCTCCAAACATCTCGACAAATCGGGCTTTGATAAGATTGTCTAGTTTTTCCAATTCTTTATTTCGTAAAACAATTATTCTTCTTATCTCATCTAATATTTCTGTGATTTTTCTTTGTTCTTCAAGTGAATATAGTGGAATTTCGTACTCTTTAAGCCATTCCGTACTCATATTCTTTTGTGCAACTCCTTTAGACGATTGGATGCATTGTTGCTCAAAAAAATCACTATTTAAAATATAAAACAAAAAACCTCTAGTAATTTTGTTTGTTTTTAGTCTTAAACATGCTACTCTCTGATTCAGTGCAGCTGGTAACATGTTTTTTTCAAGAATTGCCACTCTGCCAACATTTCCGGTTAATGAAACCAACAAGTCTCCTGATTTAAGCATAAACTTATCTAATTCTTGTAAATCCATCGGGTAAAAAACAGGTGAATTATCTTCTATAAAGCCTTTTTGAACATTAGCAATTCTTATAATTCTAATTCCCGATTCAACATATTTTTCACTTTTAAACGCATAACCATTTAAAAGTTCACATGCATCCGCAATTTTTATTTTTTCCATTTGCATTCCATACAAATCCGAATTTGCATTTCCTTTCTTAGTTTTTTACAACTCTTCCCTCATGTATACTCACCGAAAACTTGACATATAATATAATTGTGTTATATTAATAGTAGTCAACTTGTGAAGGATAAAAGCTGGGTTCCCGAATGGGAGTAGGTGCATTAGCACTTAGAATCCTTTGCTCCCTGGGTTGACTATTTTTTTGCCAATTTTTGTTTTAAATCGTTAAGTATTGCTTCTGGCGATTTCTTTATTTCTTCATAGATAAAATCAATAGCCTGTTGTGAATAACTATACTGTGGTTGAGTCGAAACTTGATATGTAAAACACATTCTCTCATTTTCTTTTATTCCAAAGTATGAAGTGAAAAGATTAAAATGATACATGTTAAATGTTGTTTCTTGCCCATTATATAAAAGCACAATCTCATCTTTTGACAACTTCTTATTAATTTCCCGTATACAAGCCTTAGCACTGTATTTATGTGTTTCATTAGGGTTTTTCAATTCTTTGATAACCCGTACACCTTGGGCCGCCTCTTTTTCAATATGATACAGTTCAGTTGCTTCTTCCCTCTTTTTCGTCGCATAATGATAATGCTCGACTTTAATTGCAAACGCACTATTATTTTCTTCTACCAAAGGCTGCAATGAGTCATTCACTGCAAAAAGCTTCTCTGCAACCTGTTTTTCATATTTTCCTCTGATCTCCGTTTCATCCAAAGATTTCAGTCTTACAGATAATGTAATAAAGTTTTCCGGTATAATTTGTGTCATATCTACTTTATGAAACTCCATCATCTTATCCACAAAATTGAATACACAGGCCTGAAGCAAAGGAATATAAACAGCTTCATATTCTTCTGTAATAAAGTGTGTACTCGTATTTCTAAGCTCAATAATCTTTTCGAGATTTTTTCTCAGTGGAGCTTTTTCATTTGTAAAAACCTTTTTCACACATCCTTCCAATGATATTGTTCTATTCGGTTTATCTGAAAAATAAATAGAATTCTCTCCAAATTTGTTTATCATATGTGCTTTTAACATTAGTTCCCACGCATTACAGATAAAAAAGCTAAATCCTTCAATCCGATATTTAATCGAAGGTTTATTGTATATTTCAATTGCTAGCACAAAAGCTTCTTTTGCTTTATCTATTAACTGATCTTGTACTCCCATCTCTTACTCCCTTATAAATTTAATGGTTTCTCCAACTCATCCATCTCTTTCCCAATCTCCTGCTCCAGCTGACAAATATTTGCCATAATTTCCGATGTCGGCGGACGCTCCACCGGGATGTATTCTACTTCTTTGTATTTATTAATACTGAGATCGTACTCATTCTCCACGCTCTCCTTTTTCGGAAGCAGAAATGTTTTTATTTCTTTTCACCACTTGACAACAAACGTATTTTTATATAGCATAAATATTAAGAAATGGGTTTTCACCGTACAGCCTTATGACTCAAGCGGGCTGCTCGTTTCTTTTTTTATTTCTAAAAATCGTTTTACGTTTCTCGTCATCAGTGCCCTTCTTTCTATAAATTCAACAGCTTCTCCAACTCATCCATCTCTTTCCCAATCTCCCGCTCCAGCTCGCGGATATTTACCATGATTTCCGATGTTGGCGGATACTCTACCGGGATGTATTCTACCTCTTTGTATTTGTTTATACTGAGATCATACCCGTTCTCCACAATCTCTTTTTTCGGAACCAAGAAAGATTTGTCCGTGCGTTTTCTGTCCGCTTCCTGATCGAGATGTTTGAATCGTTCTATGATATCCGGAATATCATTCTCCGCAACTGATGTCCGTTTGTCGTCCAGGCTGAGGCCATCGGCGATCATGTCGTAGAACCAGACCTGATCGGTTCCGCCATGTTCAGTTTTGGTGAAAATCAGGATCGCCGTTGATACTCCTGCGTAAGGCTTAAATACACCGGATGGCATGGAAACAACTGCTTCCAGTCTCTGGTTTTCTACGATTTCTTTTCGAATTGCCTTATGCGCCGTGGACGACCCAAATAAAACTCCATCTGGTACAATGCAGGCACAGCGACCGCCGATTTTCAGCATCCGCAAAAATAATGCCAGGAATAACAGTTCGGTTTTTTTCGTCTTGCACACTTTCAGCAAATCACCGGATACGGACTCTGCGTCAAGGCTTCCTTTAAATGGAGGGTTTGCCAGAATAAGCGTATATTTATCTTTGTCGCCATTCTGATCAGATAAACTGTCTCTATACTCGATGAATGGATTGTCAATTCCATGTGTCATCATATTCATCGCGCCGATACGAAGCATTGTTCGATCCATATCGTATCCATGGAACATATGATTCATGTAGTGATCTTTTTTCTGTTTGTCAAAAAAGATTTCTTCTTTTTTTGTTTCTTTTAAATACTCTCCTGCTGCAACCAGAAAGCCAGAAGTTCCGCAGGCCGGATCGCAGATCATTTCACTGCTGGATGGGTTCATCATTTCCACCATCATACGAATAATATGGCGAGGTGTTCTAAACTGACCGTTACGGCCGGACTGAGCAATTTTCGAAAGAAGATATTCATACACATCTCCCCGTACATCCGTTGCCTGAATTTCGCTCATCATCTTATAAATTTCGTCCAGCGAATCTACCACCTTCGACAACACCAGCGGTGTCGGCAGTTTAAAGATTGCGTCATCCATATATTTGGAATACGCACTGTTTTTGTCACTATGCAATGTCTTAATGAATGGAAATACCCATTCCTGCATCACAGAATACATCCGATCAGCAGGAAAGTCGCGAAATACCGACCATTTCAGCTGCGATCCGTCAATCGTTCTTTCTCCTATTTTTACTTCTTCCACGAAAATACTCTGATACGGCAGGCCAAGCATGGCACTCTCTTTGGCACGAATATTATCTGAGTCGTCCAGATCATGGATAAACATCAGATAGGTGATCTGCTCAATGACTTCCAGCGGATTTACAAGGCCTCCCGCCGCGAAAATATCCCACAATGCATCAATTTTATTTTTTAATTCACCAGTAATCATCCTTTCAACTTCTCCTCTCGTTAGTCATTATTCCATGTATATTTCGTATATCGCCCGCCGCCGATTTTCAGAATTTCACCAGACGATAGCAAATCAGCAAGTGCCCTCTGAACCGTTACCTGGCTGATATCCGGACACTTTTTTAATATTTCCGTTTTGGTAATCTGCCCCGGTGTTGTACGAATGATTTCTTTTACACGATCCGGCTTTGACATTCCAGATGTTGTCAGCAGATTCACTCTGGAAGAAAAATCCCGGTATGCCGCAATCATAATGCTGAGCATGTATTTCACAAATGGCTCATAATCATTTTCGTTTTCATGCCATTGTTCGGAGCTCTGCCGCAGGCACTCATAGTATTCTTTTTTTGTCGTTTCGATTAATTTCTCGATACTGATATATTTTCCTACAATATAGCCTGCCCGGTAATATAAAAGTAATGTAAGCAGACGGCTCATTCTTCCATTTCCGTCATTAAAAGGATGAATGCACAGAAAATCGAGAATGAACATGGGAATCAACAGCAGTGGATCTATCTGTTCCGATCCCAGCGCCTGTTCAAAGGCCTCACATAATGATTCGACTGCTGCCGGTGTCTCCCACGCCGGAACCGGGCGGAATCGAATAAATGTATTTCCGATTGTATCCTCTTCTTCTATCACATTATCTACTGTTTTGTATTTTCCGCCGATGTCATATCCTTCAAATTTATACAGATCTCGATGAAGCTGCAAAAAAATGGACGGCTTGGGTGGAATGTAATCATGACTTTCATGAATTGTATTCAGCACATCCCGGTAACCGGCAATTTCACGCTCGCTGCGCGTTTTCGGTCTCGTCGTATCCCGCACCAGGGCTCTTAACCGTTCATCCGAAGTGTAAATGCCCTCAATTTTGTTCGATGCCTCTGTACTCTGAATTTTCGCAATTTCGACAAGCTGATTCAATGCATCCGCTTTTGCTTCGATGAACAAAGTCTGCTCTCCTTTGAATTCATGAATCTGCGTCAGATAGGATACAATTTCCGGCGTGAGTAATTTTTTCCATTTCTCCTGATAAGTAAACTGTCTCATTTGCGTTCTCCAATATGTTGTATTTCTGCTATGATTTCAGTATATTCGTTAATTTTATCATTGTCAATTTAATTTCATCATTATGCAAAAAATGATTAAATTAAAAAGTACAAATGAGGTTTCATCCTATCATGCCAAGTAAATAGAATTTGACAAACGCTTCCATTTTGTTTAGATTAGAAGCAAATACGAAAGGACATCTTCATTCCCATGCCAGGTTTTATCTTACATCTTACCGCAGCCCAAATGCTGTTAAAGCACCTCCCGTCCCACCCGGATTTTCCATCTCCGATTTCATCGGTAAATGATTTTCTGATCGGAAATCTTCTGCCGGATGCGACGCAGCAGAAAGAATCCTCCCATTTCCGCGATCCGCTTTACCGCGAAAAAATGATGGTATTCCCGGATCTTACACGGTTTACAGCGAAATACCGTTCACTTCTGCCAGATTCGAGCGCACTGGGATATTATTTTCATCTTTATATTGACCGGAAATTTTTTAAGGATTTCATTCCTCAGATTGTGGAATTTTATAATGCGGATGGGGAAATTACAGATATGAGAGATGAGATTGCAACGGTTTATATCAAAAAATCGCGGACATCCATTCCTTTTTCCAGATATCTCACGGAGGAGTATTATTACGGGGACTATACACAAATGAATACATATCTTGTCAACCGCTATTGCATCCCGCTCGATCTCAATCCTAACGTCACGAACCCTGGAATCACAGAAATTCAGTATGAGAACGTCCAACAGGTACTTGACCTCCTCCATCACTTCCTCTCCGTCCCGCCGGAAGCTGCGCAGGATCTGAAGGTCTTTCCGCTTGAAGAACTGCTTGCGGCACTGGAGCAATATGTAGAAGAGTTTTTGGCTGTGCCGAATAAGTATATTCCATAATTTTCCATTTAAAAAGGAGCAGAACCCACACCAGATTCCGCTCCTTTTTCAGAATGTAATTTTTTCGTTTCCTCTTACACTACATCTTGAACGATCCATTCTCTGTCATCCGTATCCATTTGTTTTTTTCTTCGATATTCCGTTGGTGTCCTCCCATAATATTTCTTAAATGTCTTGCAAAAATAATCCATATTTTCAAATCCCGTCTCGCCGGAAATTACAGTTATCTTTTTCTCCGTCGTGGCCAGAAGCTTTGCAGCCTCCTGCAGACGATACTTCACCAGATAATGCACCGGCGTATCGTGAAGATATCTTCGGAACAGATTCAATGCCGTACTCTTGCTCACCATAGCCTGCCCGGCAATATCCTCCAAGGTAAGATTCTGTCGGAAATTTTGATGAATATATTGCATCATCAGCTGTGTTCTTCCCTGTGAGGATGCCGTATTTTCTCTTTTTTTCTGCAGCACTTCCGAATCCATGTGCAAATAAAGCAAGTGCCACAATTCCTGCGTCAGAAATAAAGTAACCAGTTCCCGGTCTTTGTCTGATTCCTGCGCTTTGAGAATTTTCTGCATGAGCTCCAGTGCTTCTGCCTGCCATTTTATTTCCCTGCAAAAGACAATGCAGTCCACCTTACACGCCTGTATCGGTGCAATGTATTTTTTGTAAATCAGGCTGTCTGCCGGAGCGAGAAATGTCGGTTTCAGAACAAAATTTGGCACAATCGCATGGCCTTCAGAAAAATAGCGATGCAAAATCTTTGAGTTAATAAAAATGCCCGTTCCCTGTCCCAGTGAAAACTGCTTTTCGCCAACCCAGAAGGTTGCTGTTCCCTCCTGTACAAAAACAAACTCAAACTCCACATGCCAGTGCCATTCTACACAATGAAAATCAAACAACGCAAGATCGTCGTAATACAATTGAAACGGATACTCACTGTTTCCATGCTGTATCGTTTCCATCATGCTTTCATCCGTTTGGATCTTGTTATAAAATGTATTAAATTCCATCTTTCCCCGCCTCCGTTTTTCAGGCACGCCCCTCTCTATTTTACGATATTATACAATAAACAGACGATATATTCCAGTGAAAGCGACACTATTTTACGTTATTATACAAAAAGAATCGTTGTCGCTCCATGGAACACGGTGAACGGCAACGAAACGAACACTACGGCCGCAGCAGTTCTGCCATTTTAAAAAACGGAGTATATCACTATGAAAAAGAACTACCACAAAACCTTAATTGCCTGTTATCTTGGATTTATCACGCAGGCAATTTCTGCAAATTTTGCACCTTTACTATTTCTTACCTTTCACAGAACTTACCATATTTCTCTTGGAAAAATTGCGTTTATCTCGACAATATTCTTTTTCACACAACTTCTTGTCGATTTGTTCTGTGCCAGATATGTCGATAAAATCGGTTATCGCAGGTGTGTCGTTGCTTCTGAGATTCTTTCCGCCTGCGGCCTGATTGGACTTGCCTTTCTGCCCAATATTCTGCCAAATGCCTATGCAGGAATTTTGCTCAGTGCCATGATCTATGCCGCCGGAAGCGGACTGATTGAGGTTCTTGTCAGCCCAATCGTAGAAGCTTGTCCGTTTGACAATAAGGACAGCGTTATGAGTCTGCTTCATTCCTTTTACTGCTGGGGGTCTGTAGGCGTCATCTTACTCTCCACTGCTTTTTTGGCAGTTTTTGGTATGGAACGCTGGCCGATCCTCGCATGTATCTGGGCTGTACTTCCACTGTACAATACGTTTAATTTTCTTTCCTGCCCGATTGAATCACTGACCGGAAGCGAAGAAGGACTTACCATTCGTCAGCTGTGCCGTCTTCCCATTTTCTGGATTTCCCTTGTTCTTATGGTCTGCGCCGGAGCAAGCGAGATTTCGATGGCACAATGGGCTTCCGCTTATGCCGAGTCTGCATTAGGTCTCTCAAAAAGCATTGGAGACATTGCAGGACCGTGCCTGTTTGCTGTGATGATGGGCATCAGCAGAACCTTCTATGGTAAATACGGGGAAAAAATTGACTTAACAAAATTTATGATCGCATCCGGTACACTTTGCCTGATCTGTTATCTGGCTGCAGCTCTCGCACCATATCCTCTTTTAAATCTTATAGGCTGCGTTGTGTGTGGTTTCTCCGTAGGAATTATGTGGCCGGGAACCATCAGTATTTCATCCTCTAAAATTCCACTCGGCGGAACTGCACTGTTCGCACTTCTCGCCATGGCCGGAGATATGGGTGGTTCCATTGGCCCATTTGTTATTGGATTTGTCACGCAAAACACCGGCGACGATCTGAAGGCAGGTATGCTGGCCGGCTGCATTTTCCCTGCTGTACTGATTTTGTCTGTTTTTCTGCTCCGACAAAGGAACGCAGAGCAAAAATAAGCACAAAAGAGATACCGTAACGTGTCTCAGACACAGGAGCCGGACAGTCCGACTCCTTTTTTTCATGTCTCTGCAATATTTCTCACAACTCCCGAAAACAGAATCGATCCGTCCTGCCCCGTGACAAGAAACAGGAATGGACGATCCAGTACGAAGTCGATTTCGTCGTCCGGTATTTCTGCTGCGGTTTCTGAAATGCCGAGTTCTGTATACGCTGCTCCGGTTACTCCGTTTTCGTCGATTTCTAGCGTGGCGGCATGATCTGCTTTGCTCAGGTATAAATTCTCTTTGTCCCCTGTTAATGGACTGAAATCTGCCAGATCCGTATCCAGCGCATCCGTTACACCTAGTGCGCGCACCGTTTCGATCAGGTCTGTTTTTTCCGATACTTTAAATTTAGGAACAGACAGGTTCACCATAGGGGAATACCAGTTATCACTGCTTTCATCCCGCCGTATAACCTTCATCAGATCCGGCGATGATACCAGTTCATTGACATCGGTATTTTCATCCGGAAGCAGGAAATACATGGAGCCGCTGTCCTGAAGGCTAAGGCTGACTGCACGGAAATGTTCGCCCTGGTAGACATCCATCCATTCCGTTTTTTTCATCATGTCCACAGTGGTATCTCCCGCAGCTCCGTGGAAGGTTTCCTTCTCTGTATCTACTTCCCAGAAATTTTCCCTCCACATCGCCTTATAATAGATGGTTGATACCAGTTCAAATACCGTTTCCGGGGCAATCGCCATGTCTTTTGTATATTCCTTCAAAAGTCCGCCGGTATTATCATCCGTCCACGTCCGCAGGGCCTGATTCATCTCTTCCGATCCGGGAGTCCCACGGAAGGTCGATGCATAATACTGTTCCGCCAGCCGCTGCAGCGTTGTGTCATTGTATGTTTCCTCACCATCCAGCCACAGCGAATTTGCCAACACACTTTTCAGCGCGGGCGTGTCTGCATAATTGCTTTTCCAGAGCGAAGAAATATTTTTCCGTAAGGTGTCCATATCCTGCGCACCAAGCATATCCAGAATCTGCTGCCGCGTATTTCCATCCGAAGTTTCCGCCAGCATCGCAAACGCAATATACAGATTGATCGGCGAGCAGACGGTATTTTCATCCTCTGAAACCAGCATTTGTTTCATCAGGTTCTGATAATACGCATCCATTCCCGACTGCAGTTCTGCTGATTTTGCTGTCAACTCCCGGTACGAATCCCACCAGTCCCAGTGTGCATCGCTTTCCATGAATTTCTGCGCATCCATCGTCCGAGCCACAGATGCCGGATAAGCCGCCAGAACCGTCGTTACCCCCGACGGATAACGGACTGCAGAACCCTCCCGACCGTTTCTCCATGTCATAACCCCCAGCACAGCTCCGCCAATGATCACCGCACAGGCTGCAGTGGCCGTCCATTTTTTCCATGCAGCCCTTCGTGAACGCTGATATTTCCCCGCGTTTTCCACCATACCAGGATCCAGATTTCCCAGCGTTTCAAATAATTCTTCTTTCTTCATACTTCGAACCCCCTTTCCGCCAAGTGTGTATGCAGTTTCCCGCGGATCCGGTTCAGCGTAACTGAAACATAGTTTTCGCTTCTGCCCAGACGCCCCGCGATTTCGCTGATACTGTCCACATACCAGTACCGCAGGACAAACATGCATCGTTTCTCCTCCGGCAGCTTCTGCAGAAACTGATTGATCTCCGCGATCAGTTCTTTCATCTCCCACTGCCGCTCAATATTATCTTTCCCCGAAACGCATTCTTCCAACTCGTCCAACACCGCATCAACCTGACTTCCTCCGCGTTTTCCGCGATGCATTTTTCTATACAGATCAAACGAAAGATTTCTTGTTATCTTTCCAAGAAATGTCGATAACAGAGACGGCCGGTGCGGCGGCATGGCATTCCACGCATGAAGCCAGGTGTCATTGACGCATTCTTCTGCATCCGCCGGATTCTGCAGAATATTCTGTGCAATAGATGTACAGTATGCACCATATTTCATCGAGGATTCGCTGATCGCAGCTTCATCTCTGTCCCAATACAGCAGGACAATTCTTTCATCTTCCATATGGAACTTCCCCCTTTCATCTATCATCACGCTGTTCTGCAGAAAATCTTACACTTTTCGAAAAAAAATTCAGGTTCGAAAAAGGGCGCAGCCGAAGCCACGCCCTTCTATTCTTTTTTGTTTTCTTTATGCCAGAATCGGTTTTAAAGCCTCTGCGAGTTTTTCTTTCTCTGCTTCTGCCTCTGCCAGATCCTTACCAAGTGTTGTGTAGTATACTTTGATCTTCGGCTCTGTTCCGGACGGGCGGACGATGACGGTTTCACCGTTTGCCAGTTTGTAGATCAGAACGTTTGCGGATGGGAGTCCGGTCTCTTCTGGTTTCTCGTAATCGGTTACTTTGACAACAGTGGAACCTGCGATCTCGGTCAGCGGCTGTTTTCTGAGGCCATCCATGATGCCGGCCATTTTGTCCATTCCGCTAAGTCCCGGGAACTCGAAACTGTCTACTTTGTTCAGGTAGCGGCCATACTCGGCATAGATCTCTTCCAGTCTCTGTTTCAGAGAGCTTCCGATGCTTCTGTAGTAAGCTGCCATCTCGCAGATCAGCATGGAGCCGATGACTGCGTCTTTATCTCTTACGTACGGTCCTGCTAGGTATCCGTAGCTCTCCTCGAATCCGAAGATGAAGCGGTCTACTTCGCCGTCTGCCTCAAGGTTTGCAATCTGATCGCCGATCCATTTGAATCCGGTCAGAACGCTGCGGAGCTCTACGCCGTAGTGCTCTGCAACTGCATCTGCCAGCGGTGTGGACACGATGGATTTTACAGCAACTGGTTTCTCCGGCATGGTGCCTTTCTCGATGCGGCCTGCGCAGATGTAGTCGAGAAGCAGAACGCCGACTTCATTTCCGGTTACCAGCTCATAACTTCCATCCGGGCATTTCATGGCGATACCAACGCGGTCTGCATCCGGGTCGGTTGCCAGCATCAGGTCTGCGCCGGTCTCTTTTGCAAGATCCAGGCCTTTTTCCAGTGCAGCAAAGATTTCCGGGTTCGGATAGCTGCAGGTGGTGAAGTATCCGTTCGGATACTCCTGCTCCGGAACGATGGTGATATCAGTGATGCCGATGTCTTTTAATACACGGGTAACCGGTACAAGACCAGATCCGTTCAGCGGGCTGTAAACGAGTTTCAGTCCAGCGGTCTTGCAGAGGCCTGGACGAACCTGACGGGATTCGATGGCTTCGTACAGTGCATTCTTGCAGTCATCGCCGACGAAACGGATCAGTCCCTCTTCTACTCCCTGTGCAAACGGCATATATTTTACGCCGGTCAGGATATCGGTTTTCTGAATCTCTGCGTATACGATTGCTGCAGCATCATCGGTCATCTGGCATCCGTCCGGGCCGTAGGCTTTGTAGCCGTTGTATTTTGCCGGGTTGTGGGATGCAGTTACCATGATACCTGCATTGCAGTTATAGTAACGGGTTGCAAAGGAAAGTGCCGGTACCGGCATCAGTGCATCGTAAATTCTGACTTTGATTCCGTTTGCAGCCAGAACGCCTGCTGCTGTTTTTGCGAAAACATCGCTCTTAATACGGCTGTCATAGCTGATGGCTACGGTCTGGTTTCCGCCCTGTGTTTTTACCCAGTTTGCAAGGCCCTGTGTTGCCTGACGTACTACATAGATATTCATACGGTTTGTTCCTGCGCCAAGTACACCACGAAGTCCTGCGGTTCCGAATTTCAGAGATACAGCAAAACGGTCCTTGATCTCCTCATCGTTTCCTTCAATCCGTGCCAGCTCCGGGTTCAGATCTGCGTCTTCCAGATCAGCTGCCAGCCATCTCTTATACTCTTCCAGATACATATCTTTTTTTCTCCTGTTCTATTCTTTATTTGTAACTATTCAGAGCCATGCGAAATGGAAGAAAATCGCGAATCATGCTTGCATGAATGCGCGGTTTTCTGGAATTTCATATGGCGAGAAGCAACATCGAAATGCAGCGCAAGCGGAATCGAGATGGGGTTCTGAATAGTTACCTTTCTTTTATGTCTCACTCTTATGTCCCCATTCAGCGCCACATAAATGTATGTATAGTCACAATATACCATAACCGCCCCAAAACAGCAATTATTTTGGGTAATTTAAGCAAAATTTTACCGATTCTTTTTCTCTTTTTTCGACTCTGTCCGCCGTTTTCAGACAGAACAGGACAAAGAAAAAGCGAGGACCCCAATAACGATTCCCGCTTTTTGTCTGCCTTATGATGGCAAGCCATACCGCAAAGTGGCGCTTTCAGATTGCGGAAATGGTTTTTCAAGCATGCTCCGGTCTGTGATTATAGTCAAATCCGCATTTCTCCAAAAACGCCCGTGCGATCACTGTAGCGCCGATCTGGTTCGGATGGATTCGATCCCATGCAATGTAGGAAGAATGACGGTATTGGAAGTAATCATTAAAAACAGCCTGCAGATCGATAAAACAGCAGCCATATTTTTCGGCCAGCTCACGGCAGATTGCCCCATACGTATCCATACGTTTTCTCATCCAGTCCTCTGCATTTGGCTCCATATAATATGGGGTCATGAGAAAAACACCTTTTACGTTATCTTTTACGGAGAGAATCATCTGTTCGACGTTAGAACGGTACTCCTCCGGAGATACCTGGACATCCGGCATAGCCGGGCTGTCGAACTGTCTCCAGACATCGTTGATACCGATGCAAATAGAAACCCAGTCCGGGTTCAGGGAAACAACGTCGCGGTCAAACCGCTGCAGCAGATCGCGGCTTGTGTTTCCACTGATACCGGAGTTTGTCACACGAATGTATACCTCCGGGTAAAATGCAGACAGCATGTTCTCAACAATTCTGACGTAGCTCTTTCCGACATTTTCAAATAAACCTTCCCCCACCGGCTGTGCACTCTCCATATCCGTTACGGAATCCCCTGCAAATACAATCCGGTCCATGTGTTTAAAAATCATTTTTTTGCCTCCCATAAATTTAGAAAAACCATCTGAACCCATTATAGTCTTACAGTTTCGACCGTGCAAGGCAAATTTTGTGTAAAAAAATCCGGCCGCGAAACACTGTTTTTCAGTGCCCCGCAGCCGGGAATTTCATTTTCTTTTCTTACTCAATTCCATCCATATACGCATTGTAAATCGCCGGATCAATATTCTCTTTGATCGACTCATACACGCTCTGGGATGCCTCGCGGATGTCAGCTCTTGTCTGGTCATCGAGTGTCAGAATCTTCGTTCCGCTCTCCTCGATTTTCGCGATCTTGTCGACAATACGGGCATCGGACTGCTCTCTTGCGTACTCGGTCGCAATCTTTGCGGCCTCGGTCATGATCTCCTGCTCGTCTGCAGGCAGATCCTGGAAGAAATCATCGTTGACGATCAGGGAAATCAGATGCGGCAGATGGTTCGTCTCCACTACGTAATCCTGCTGCTCATACAGATTATTCGAAACGATGACCTCATACGGGTTCTCCTGTGCATCAATCGTGTGCTGCTGCAGGCCGATGTAAACCTCACTGAAGCTCATCGGCGTCGGGTTGGCACCGATGGCTTTCCAGAATGCCAGATGGTAGCTGTTCTCCATGGTACGGATCTTCTGACCCTTGAAATCCGAAAAGCTGTAAACCGGCTTATTCGTACTCATGACACGAAATCCCTGATCCGCCATACCGAGCAGGTGATAGCCTCCCTCCGTATAAACGTTGCTGATCAGCTCGTAAAACTCCGGATTATCGATCTTCTCACGGCATTCATCGAGAGAATCAAACACACACGGCAGATCAAACACGGCAAGATCACCCATAAAGGAAACCTGCGGTGCCGTATTCTGTACGACAAACGGAATATCGCCGTCGGCACACGTTTCCAGCAGATCGCGGTCGCCGCCGAGCGTTGAGTTTGCGTAAACCTGAATTTTCATCCTTCCATCGCTCAGCTCCGAAATCTCTTCCGCGAACTTCTCAGCGAAGATCTGTGTTACCGTGTCCTCCGGGCTCGCCGTTGCCAGTGGCCAGGAATAGCGCTGTGTCGTCTCTTCTCCGGAAGAGCCGCAGCCGGCAAGCGATGCGCCAAGCGCAACGACAGCGGCAAGTGCCGTCACTTTTCGGAAAAGCTTTTTCTTTTTTGTCATCTTTTTCATTGTCCTTCGCTCCTCCCTATAAAATTCCAATCGAAATCGCCGGAATAAATGTAATCAGCAGCAGTGCCGCGAGGAAGAAACCGATCATCGGCATAGCCTTCTTTGCGATCTGCATGACCGGAACCTCGGTCAGGGAGCTTGCCACGAACAGGTTGACGCCGATCGGCGGTGTTACGAAGCCGATCGCAAGGTTGACAACCATGATCACACCAAACTGAATTGGATCCATACCGATTGCCTGTACGATCGGCAGAAGGATCGGGGTCAGAATCAGGATTGCCGGTGTGGTATCCATCACCATTCCGACAATCAGCAGGAATACGTTGATGATCAGAAGGATCGCAACCGGGCTGTGGAAGTTGTTCAGGATAAACTCGCTGACCGTCTGCGGTACCTGCATCAGCGTCAGCACACGGGAAAATGCCGTCGATGCCGCCAGAATGAACAGGATCGGAGTGAAGGTGCGAATCGCCTCAACCAGAATGGACCAGATGTCGCGGATGCGGATACTCCTGTACACAAAAAGGCTGATGATCAATGCATAGAATACGGAGATAACAGCCGCCTCAGTCGGGGAAGCGACACCGCTGTAGATACAGCCAAGAATGATCACCGGGCTGAGCAGTGCAAAAAAGCTCTCTTTTAAAACGCAAAGCAGGCCTTTGTCATGCAGCACTTTGACTTCTGCATGGATCTTCTCTTTGTCCTCCCCATACCGTTTGCAGTGATAAACGGCATAAACCATCAGCAGCAGACCGATCATCAGACCCGGTACAATTCCGGCAAGGAACAGGTCACTGACCGAAGCGCCGGAAGCCATACCGTACATGATGAACGGAATACTCGGGGGAATGATAACGCCAAGGCCGCCGGCAACTGCCACAATCGCTGTGGAGAATGTCAGATCATAACCAAGAGTAGTCAGAATCGGAATTGTCATGCTTCCGACAGCAGCAACGGTCGCCGGAGCGGAACCGGAAATCGCACCATAAAAAAGGCAGGTGACGATAACAGCGCACGGCATACCTGCGGTGAATTTTCCGAGAAAATAGGCAAAGACATCAAACAGTTTTTTGGAGATGCCTCCCTTAGCCATGATGATACCGGAGAGGACGAACATCGGAACTGCCAGCAGGGGGAAGGAATCGAGACCTCCGAACATGGCACGGATCAGATATTTGGCTCCTACCGTAAAGGACGGGTCAAACACCGACGGAAGCACAGATGTGATTCCAAGGGTAATCGATACCGGAACAGCGATGACCAGCAATGCAACAAAAATCAAAAATAATACTACGACCGGCATTAGCGTTCCTCCTCGTTTGAATTTTTAATCGTATGAATGCGGTTGTCGATACCCGCGTTCAGGGCATTTTCTGTGGCGTTATCTGCTCCGGCATTTGCCTCAATGAAGGATTCCGGCGTATTGCGCTCCGGATGGGCCGGGTCGAAAACGTTCTCACCGCGTGCCACGCGGAACTCGATCATCCACCGCTGCAAAACACGAAAGGCAACCAGCACAAAGGAGACGAGCGGTGCTGCCTGGATAAAGTACATCGGGATTTTGCAGGCCGGGGAAAGCTGGCCGCTTTTAACCGACGACATCATATAGGAAAAAGCAAACGGAATCATATAGATGAAAAAAATCAGTTCAAATGTATGATTCACAATTTTGAAGATGGCTTTTCCTCTCCGCGGGAAAATCGCAACAAACTGCTCGATCTTGATGGAAAGGCATTTTTTGCTGCAGTAGCTGACGCTTAAAAAACCGCACCAGATAAAAATATATCTGGTCAGCTCTTCCGACCACGACAGCGACATGCCAAGGACGTAGCGGCAGAAAACCTGAATTCCCATGATCAGCGTCATGGCGATCAGACCGATCACAAGAAGAAATTCTTCCAAGTTTTCATCCAGCCAGTGAAATACTCTCTTCATAAAAGGCATACCTCCGTTAAATTTATAACAGAACAATAATACAAAAGGGACATCGGCATCAACAGCAAAGCTAAAAATACCGGTGTCCCCTAAAGAAAAAACGGTTACATGGCTTTGTGAAGCAGATCCAGAACGGTGCTCAGATCATTCACACCCATCTGACCCGGTGCGGATGCTTTCTTTGCCGCGCCGAAGGTCATGGAAGAACCGAATACCTCACCGCAGAGACGGCTGATTACACCGGTGCCTGCCATAGACATGGTGATGATCGGTCTGTCCGCATAATTGGTGGCCATTTCCTCTGTTGCCGCAAGCAGGGTCAGAACGTCTTTCCTGTTCTGCGGCATAACAGCAATCTTCGGAATATCTGCGTTCATATCCTGCATCTTGCGCAATCTATAGATGATGTCTGCTTTTGCAGGAGTTTTGAAGAAATCATGATTGGAAGCGATGACCTTTACACCTGCTGCGTGTGCACCATCGATAATTTTTTTTACGATCTCGTCTCCGGTAAAAATTTCAACGTCGATCAGATCTACATATCCGGTCTGTGCTGCTTTGATGTTCAGCTCCGCATAGGCTGCCGGCTCGATAGCTTTTTCGCCGCCTTCTTTGGAGGTACGGAACGTCATCAGAAGCGGAATATTGCCGAGTGCTTCGCGGAGGTCTTTTAACACGTCCTCTACCTGCGCAAAGTCGAATACGCCTTCAAACCAGTCTACACGCCATTCTACAACATCAACCGGAATCGAATGGAAGGTTTTTGCTTCTTCGATGATATCGTTTTTGGTAACGCCTACGATCGGAACGATGATCTTCGGTGCACCGGCACCGATTTCAATATCACGAACTTTTACTGTATTCATGTATTTTTCCTTCTTTCTTCAATTTAACCCTGACTTTTCTTTGCAGGCTTTTCTTTTTCACGTCCGGATTCCTTGGTACTTCGTACTTCCGCAATCCTTAACCTCATTTTAATTGTCCTGCTGTGCAAGTTCAACCATTTTTTTATAGCGGATGTTTACAAACAGTCCAAGTGCAACACCAACTGCGGTCAGAACGATATTCATGGTCATAACGCCGGACGGCTGCATTTTAGATGCTGCGGTCAGGATGGTGTAGTTGCAGAGAGAAGATGCGATCATAACCAGTGCGGTTACGGTTCCTTTGATTTTCGGGAACAGCATGTTGCAAACAGAAGTTGCGATCTGAAGCAGTCCGCCTGCGCCTGCCCATCCGATAACGAAAGCACCGGCGATCATCAGTGGTTTGCTCTGTCCCATCAGGACAGCGATCATGGTTACAAGACAAATGGCCGGGTAAACAACGATGAAACGAACGTCTTTGATTTTTCTGGTCAGGAATGCGGTTACAACGAGTGCCAGCATGGTTCCTGCTGAATAATAGGTCTGCATGATGGACGGATTCGCCCAGCCTACATTTTCTTTTGCAAAGTTCTGCGCGCAGTTCAGCCACAGCTGGAAGGTACCGGTGCAGGTGAATCCGATCAGGATCATGGCGATGGACTCGAAAGAAAAATGGGTATGCTTCAGACTGTCGATCAGACCCTCTTTTTTGCCGGATGCTTTCTGGTCAGCATCTGGCAGCGGGAACAGGAATACCAGTACAAAAAGTACGATATACGCAATTCCGCATCCATAGAATAACGGATTGTAGGAGGTAAATCCGGCTGCGGTAGAAGTAACCGCTACACCAAGAACAAATGGAAGCAGCATCTGTGCGATTGCGATGAAGAATTTGATTCCCATAGTAGCAACGCTCGGAGCTTTGTAAATAATTTCGGATACTGCCGGGTAAATACCGGTATCCAGAAAGGAGTTTGCGATACCGCCGATAATGGCGCATACGTAAGCGATGGTATAACCACCGTGTGTTCCTGCATTAAATGCAAGGGCAAGGCCGATCAGATAAATTGCATAAGAAGCACTTCCGATTGCGGTGGAAATGCGACGTCCGAGCTTGTCGGACAGAGGACCTGCAAATGGCAGTGCGATCAGACGGCCAAGACCGAGTGCTGCGGAAATTGCGGTAATTGCCATTGCTTCCACTCCCCATGCTGCTGCCAGAGCCTCTTTGATGACTGCCTGGCCCAGAATAGAGCATCCAACACCGTGGATAAAGTAGTTCAAGTACAAAATTAATGCACTTGGCAGGTATTTCTTGTTCATGGTTTCTCTCCTTTTTAAATAGATCATGTGTTGAGGTCAAATTGTCTTTTTCCTCTGTTCGGTTCATCCTTTTGTTTTGTCACAAACAACAGATTACCAGTTTCGTGAATGTTAAAAAAATAACATTTGCCTTTATTTTAACAGTGAAAGTGTGTGCGGTCTAATGCTTTTAAAGGAAAAAATCAATGCATTGAATGCATTGATATGGTATACTTGAGTTATCATAATAAGAGGAAGCAAAGACTTTCTTACGGAACCATTTTTTCAGGAGGAAAAACCACATGACACTGAATCAGATTCTCTATTTCCGAAAGGTCGCCCGGCTGGAAAATTATCACCAGGCGGCAGAGGAGCTTTATATTTCCCAGCCATCCCTGAGCCGTTCGATGGCCGCCCTTGAAAGTGAGCTTGGAATCACGCTGTTTGAAAAGAAAGGGCGCGGTGTTGTCCTTACCAATGCCGGCCGTCTTTTCCTGGAGCATGCAGACCGGATCGCAGGCGACTGTGACATTGCGGCAGGCAAGATGAAAGAGCTCGCCTCCGGTGGCGGAAAAATCAACATCGGTTATATTTTTCCACTTGCCGGACATTATATTCCGCACAATGTCCGCACCTTTCTGGACAAAGAAGAAAACAAAAATGTTGCCTTTAGCTTCTGGCAGAACCATACCCCGGCCATTGCACAGAAGGTGAAATCCGGCGAACTCGATCTTGGGTTTGGCGGCTTTTTAAAGCGCGACGACATGGAGTTTTTTCCGTTGATCCAGCAGCCGCTTGTCATCGTGTCCCCGGAACAGCATCCGATTGCCGCTGAACCGGAGGTTCCGCTTGTAAAGCTTACCCGTTATCCGGTGATCGGCTACGACCGCGCATCCTGGATGGGGGCCTACACCGGTCATCTCTACCGCAAATATCAGCTTCATCCGAATATTATCATGGAATGCCCGGATGAATATTCGATTGTGGCACTGGTACGCGAAAACTTCGGCATCGCGCTCATGCCGCGAACTGATATTCTGGAACAGGCAGACGGTATCCGCATCCACACACTGAAAGGTCTCGAGATTTATCATCAGACTTTTATGTTCTGGATGAAGAACCGCTACCGGCTTCCGGCTGTCGAACGGTTTACCGAATACATGAAACAGCACGCTGACATTATCGAAGAGTCCAGAAACGATAGCGAAAACGTATCAAAAGTTTATCTGAAAGATATTGTTAATTTTTAGTCGAAAGAGTTATGATGGATTTGTCACAAACAGAGGATTACCGCTCATGTAATGAATAAGGAGAAATTTTCATGAAGAGTGCTTACCCAAAAATTTTTGAACCAATTACCATCAAACGAACAACGATTAAAAACCGTATTGCAATGACCCCGATGGGAACCAACTACGGTGAGACAAGCGGTGAGATGAGTAACCGTCATATGAATTATTACTCTCTCCGCGCAAAAGGCGGCGTTGGTCTTATTATTCTGGAGAACGCCAACATCGAGTACCCGGTCGGTTCCAACGGAACCAGCCAGATCCGTATCGACCACGACAGCTTTATGCCGCGCTACTATCAGTTAGTCGAAAATCTTCATAAAAACGGTGCTACCGTAGCAATTCAGATCAACCACGCCGGAGCTTCCGCATCTTCCGCAAGAACCGGTATGGAAACCGTTTCTTCTTCCAACATCCCGACAAAAGCCGGCGGAGAAACCCCTCGCCCGATGACAAAAGAAGAAATCATGACAACCGTGAAAAAATACGGCGAGGCTGCAAAACGTGTGCAGGCCATCGGCTTTGATGCCATTGAAATCCACTGCGGCCACTCCTACCTGATGAGCCAGTTCATTTCCCCGTATTACAATAAAAGAACCGATGAATTCGGTGGTTCTGTAGAAAACCGCCTGCGCTTCCCGCGCATGGTACTCGAAGAAGTACGCAAAAACGTCGGACCGTGGTTCCCGATCATCGTTCGTATCTCTGCTGAGGAGCGTGTTCCGGGAGGAAATACTCTGGAAGATACCCTCGAGTACCTCGAGTACCTGGATGAGTTCGTAGATATGTATGACGTATCCTGCGGCCTCAACCCATCCCTGCAGTATCAGATCGACTCCAACTTCCTGCCGGATGGATGGCGTTCCTACATGGCAAGAGCCGTAAAAAATAAATTCAAAAAACCGGTTATCAATGCTGGTAACTACCGTGACCCGAAGGTCGTTGAAAAAGTTCTCGAGAGCGGCGATGTAGATATCGTCGGAATGGGACGCGGCCTGATCGCTGAGCCGAACTGGGTGAAAAAAGTTGAGAACGGCGAGGAAGATCTTCTTCGGAAATGTATCTCCTGTAACGTTGGATGTGCAGGAAACCGTATCGGCGTCAACCGCCCGATCCGTTGTACCGTAAACCCGGCTGTTCCGGAAGGCGATGTTTACAAAGCACTGAAAGTGAACAAAAACTGTAACGTTGTTGTTGTCGGCGCCGGTACTGCCGGTATGGAAGCAGCCTGCACCGCAGCAGAAGTCGGATGCAACGTTTTCGTACTTGAGAAAAACGATCACATCGGCGGTCTTTCCACTTTCATCTCCGATCTTCCAAGCAAGACCCGTATGAAAGACTTCCCGAAATATCTTGAGGCAAGAGCCGCCAGACTGAAAAACCTGTATATTTTCCTCAACACCGAAGCTACGGTGGATAAGATCAAACAGTTCAAACCGGACATCATTGTAAACTCCACCGGTTCCGTTCCGCTTGTTCCGCCGATCAAAGGCCTGAAAGAGAACATCGAAGCCGGAAACGTAAATACCATCTTTGGTATGATCAACAACGTAAACGCTGGAAAATATCCGGAAGAAGCCTGTCAGGGCAAGAAAGTCGTTGTAGTCGGCGGCGGTTCCGTAGGACTTGACGTTATTGAATACTTTGCACCGAGAGGCGCCGAGTGTACCATCATCGATATGCTGCCGCAGATCGGTATGCTTGCAGACCCGATCACCAAATGCTCCATGCGTGAGACACACGACAAATACGGTGTAAAAGAATATGTCAACACCGCTCTTCAGGAAGTAAAAGAAAACGCATTCACTGTAAAGCTTCCGGACGGAACCATCCAGGATCTCACCTTCGATTACGGATTCAACTGTCTTGGAATGCGCTCCAATAACCCGATTCTGCCGGAGCTTCAGGAAGCATTCGCCGATACCCATACTTATATTTATACCATCGGCGATTCCGTACGCGCACGCCGCATCATGGAAGGTACCATGGAAGGCCGTGCGATCCTGAATGTACTGGAGTCCCAGGGCTACCTGCATCTGGAGCCGCTTGAGTAATCCCCAGCATCGCTTTCTTACCCAGCGAAATAACAAGTGTTTCACTGCATAAGGGAACGATAACGATTCCACTACTTTAAGCAGCCCGACAAAAACTGTATATCATCTGCTACGCTGTTTCTTTTTCAAACTGACAAGATACCAGGGTCAAAAGGTCAAAAAACCTTTTGACTCCAACATCAATGACAACAGCGCAGCATGAAAAAAGAAAAGAGGAAAATATCATGCCAAACGTAACAGGACATACCGAATTAGTTGGATTAATGGCTTACCCGATCCGTCATACCCAGTCTCCGACAACCCACAACCTTGCATACGACAAAAACGGAGATGATGTCATTCAGCTTGCTTTCGAAGTTGATAACGATTCTTTAAAAGATGCTGTGCAGAGTATCCGCGCGCTGAAAATGCTCGGTTCCAATATTTCCATGCCAAACAAAACTGTTGTCCACAAATATCTGGACGAAGTAGATGAAGCAGCTAAGTTATGCGGCGCTATCAATACCGTAGTCAACCTCCGCGACGAAAACGGTCAGGTAACCGGAAAACTGAAAGGCTACAACACCGATGGTATGGGATACTGGCAGGCACTGACCGAAGAGGGCATCGATTTCAAGGGAATGAAGATGGTCCTGATCGGAACCGGCGGTGCTGCTACTGCAATTGCAGTGCGCGGTGCTCTGGATGGAGTTGCAGAAATTGAAATCTTCAACATCAAAGACAAATTCTACAGCCGTGGAGAGGAAATTGTTGATCTGATCAACAAGAACACCAACTGCAAGGCTACCATGAACGATCTGGCAGACAAAGACCTCCTGAAAGAAAAAATGCACGCAGCTGACCTGTTCTGCGATGCTACCGGCGTAGGAATGCATCCACTCGAAGACCTTTCCAACATTCCTGATCCTTCCTTCTTTAAGAAAGATCTCATCGTAACGGATACCGTTTACGCTCCGCGCGAAACCGTTATGATGAAACAGGCAAAAGAAGCAGGATGTGAGAAAGTATTCAACGGCATGGGCATGATGCTGTTCCAGGCACTCATCGCAATCAAGCTGTACACCGGAAAAGATACTCCGGTTGACTACATGAAAGAGAAACTTGGAATCTGATTTCCGGGCGAATCTTTTCCATCTTAAACCTTAATCAAAAACCAACACGAAAAGAGGAAATGAACTTTGCGTCATTTCCTCTTTTTTTCTTGCTTTCTTTCGGCATCTGGAGTATAATTCACTTCATATAGTAGCAGTTTAAAGTGCTACAGCACGATTTATCATCATGCGGAAATACGAGGAGAGAGAGGATTTCAAATTATGTCAAAACACATCACAGGACACACCGGATTATTATGTTTACTCGGAAGCCCGGTTGCACACAGTGTTTCTCCGGAAATGCACAACGAAGCATGCGACCAGCTCGGCCTTGATTATAGCTACCTTGCCTTTGATGTACCGGAAGACAAAATGCCGCAGGCAGTCGAAGGACTCCGCACCATGGGTGCAAGAGGCTGGAATATCACCATGCCTGGCAAAAATATCATGTGCAAATTGGCAGACAAGGTTTCTCCTGCTTCGGAGATCTCCGGCGCATGTAATACCATCGTCAACGACAACGGCGTTCTCACCGCTTACACCACCGACGGTGTCGGCTTCATGAGAGCAGTCGCAGAAAACGGCGTAGACATCATCGGCAAAAAGATGACTCTGCTCGGTGCCGGCGGCGCTGCTACTGCAATCCTGGTACAGGCAGCCCTCGACGGCGTGGCTGAGATCAATGTATTCAACGTCAGAGACAATTTCTTCGGAAGAGCCGAGGAAATCGTTGCAAAACTCAATGAGCGTACTTCCTGCAAGGTTACCCTGCACGACTTCTCCGATCCGGAAGTCCTTCGCGCATCCATCGCAGACAGCGCCATTCTTGTCAATGGAACTTCCGTCGGAATGGCTCCAAAAACCGAGAACACCATCATCACCGACACAACGATGTTCCACAAAGACCTCTTCGTTTTCGATGTGATCTACAATCCGCAGGAAACCCGCCTGCTGCGTGAGGCAAAAGAGGCTGGATGCAAGACCGGAAACGGTATGTACATGCTGTTATACCAGGGAGCTGCTTCCTTCAAACTGTGGACTGGCGAGGATATGCCGGTTGAGATCATCAAAGAGAAATACTTCTCCGGAAAATAAAATATCACGCAATTTCAAAAGGCTTCTGCCCCGGATTTTCATCCGCCGGCAGAAGCCTTTTTGCTGTCCTGAAATGGTGTCAGCCCGCTTTCTGTACTTCGTCGAGCTGTGCCGTATACAGTTTGTAATAATATCCCTTCTTTGCCATCAGTTCGTCGTGCGTTCCGCTCTCCATGATGCCGCCGTTGTCGATATACATGATCTTATCGCAGTTGCGGATCGTGGACAGACGGTGGGCAATAATGAACGATGTTCTGCCCTTCAGCATCGCATTGAGGCCCGTCTGCAGTGCTTTCTCGGTCTGCACGTCGATACTCGAGGTTGCCTCATCGAGAATCAGAATCGCCGGATCCGAAAGCAGCGTTCTCGCAAACGAGATCAGCTGTTTCTGGCCCTGGCTCAGCATGGAGCCGCGCTCCCGCACCTCGGTCTGATAGCGGTCCGGCATTTTGCTGATGAACTCATCCGCGCAGACGGTTCTGCTTGCCTTCACGATCTCTTCCCGTGTCGCATCCAGCTTTCCGTAGCGGATGTTGTCCTCGATGTCTCCCGAGAAAATAAAGCTGTCCTGCATCATAATACCCATCTGTTCACGCAGCGAATGAATTGTCACCTGTGAGATGTCCTGGCCGTCGATCAGGACGCGGCCGCCGTTGACATTGTAGAACCGGGAGATCAGATTGACAATCGTACTCTTTCCGGCTCCCGTCGGTCCGACAAGCGCCACACTCTCACCCGGTTTTACCGTAAACGAAACGTCTTTTAAAATCTGCTTCGATTCATCGTACGAGAAGTTGACATGGTCAAACGTCACCTCACCGCGGATCTCCGGCATTTTTACGGCGTTCTCCGCATCTTTTACCGTTACCGGCTCGTCCATTGTCTCGAAGATACGCTCCAGGTAAGCGATATTGTTGATAAAGTTGTTGAAGATATTTCCAAGGTTCATGATCGGCTGCCAGAAGTACGATGCGTAGCTGGAAATCGCCACGATGGTACCGAGTGATTTGCTGCCCTGTCCGAACAGCACAAGGCCTGCTAAGAAGATCGCCGCGCGCACGCAGACGGAAATCGAATCGATGCCCGGCCATACCAGGTTGGAATAGCGTACCGCCGTGTTCCACGTTCTGCGGCAGTCCTGTGAAAGATCTTTGAAAATCTCCGCATTTTCATCCTCTCTCGCAAAGATCTGCGTAATGCGGGCTCCGACGATATTTTCCTGCAGATACGCATTCAGGTTCGAGTTCTTATTTGAAACTGCCTGCCATGCCCGTCTCTGTTTATTCTTGATCCAGACCATGAACACGCACAGCACCGGCACGCCGCAGAGAACGACGAGCGCCATCTGCACATCGACCAGGAACATGAAAATGACGATGAACAGCAGATTGAAACACTCCAGCACAATGTTGATCAGTCCATTCGAAAGCATATCCGATACCGAGTTGACGTAGTTGACCACACGGATCAGAATTTTGCCGTGCGGGCGGTCGTCGTAATACTGGAACGGCAGCTCCTGCAAATGCTCAAACAGGTCTTTTCGGATATCGTAGATGATATTCTGGCTGACATCCACCATGATACGGCTTCGGATTGTCGTGAAAATGACGCTGACAACGTAGATGCCGACGAGCATTCCGACCAGAGAAAACAGAAGTTTCTCGTTTTTGTCCGGAATCGCAAGGTCCAGTGCCCGCTGGATAATCATCGGCGCAACGTAGCCGAACGCGCCGCCGATGCCGCTTAAGAGAATCGCCACAACCATCCGGCCCGCGTATTTTTTAATATAAGATGATGCCCGGAGTAAGTGTCTGATGTCAAAAGGTTCTTCGAGCACTTCATCCTGCTTGTATGTATTTTTTGCCATTGCTTCCCCCTCCTACAGTTCATCCACACCGGTCTGCAGTTTCACCAGTTCGTAGTAATAGCCCTTCTTTTCCATCAGCTCCTCGTGCGTTCCCATCTCCTTGATGTAACCGTTCTGCAGCACGATAATTTTGTCCGCCGTCTTTGTGGTGGAGATTCGCTGCGCGATGATAACTTTCGTGCACGGGAAATCCAGTTCTCGTAAGGAATGCTGGATCTGTTTTTCCGTCTCCATATCGACGGCCGATGTCGTGTCGTCAAGAATCAGGATCGACGGACGGATGGCCAGCGCTCTCGCCAGGGAAATTCTCTGCTTCTGGCCGCCTGAAAGACCGACGCCGCGCTCACCGACCAGAGTGTCATAGCCCTCCGGCATCTTCGAAATAAAGTCTGCCGCGGCAGAATATTTTGCAAATTTAATGACTTCATTCATCTTGATCGAGTCATCGCCGTAAGCAATGTTGCCCTCGATCGTATCAGAATACAGCAGGACATCCTGCGTCGCAAGTCCGATGTGTTTCCGGAGGTCATACAGCTTCAGATCTTCCACCGGAATACCGTCGATGCGGATCTGGCCTTCTGTCGGCTCGTAGAAACGCGGAATCAGGTTGATGAGGGATGTCTTTCCGCATCCCGTCTCTCCCATGACCGCCACGGTCTCATTCGGGTTAACCGTAAACGAAATGTTATGCAGAACCGGCAGATCACCGTCCTCATACTGGAACGAAACGTTGTCGAACTCGATTTTTCCCTCGAAGCGTTCCGGGTGTGCCACTGCATTTTCCTCGTCCTTGATCTTCGCCTCGGAGTAATACAGCTCCATGACTTTTTTTGAAGCCGCCGAGAACCGCTGGAACTCGTTCATGATATTTCCCATCTGGCGCATCGGGTTTGCGATTGCCCAGATGAGGCCGGAGAATGCCACATAATCACCCATGGTCAGCTGGCCCTTAATCATAAAGACACCGCCGACTGCCAGCAGGACAACCGGCATCAGGTTAGCGATACTCTCGACAAACGGGAAGAATTTCAGCCATACCATCGCGGTTGCTTTGTTTGTCTCCGCGTAATCGGTATTAGCGCGGTCGAATTTTTCGATCTCGTACTCTTCTCTTGCAAACGCCTTGACGACGCGGTTTCCGGAGATATTCTCCTGCGCACACGTATTCATCTGTGCCAGCTTTTCACGCAGTGCCGCATGCATCGGGGCAACACGGTTGCGGAACAGATAGATGATCCAGAATACAAACGGCGAAATCACAAGTATGCAGAGCGCCAGCTTCCAGTTCGTGTACAGGAAGAAAATGGCCGCTGCCGCGAACAGGGAAAACGACTCAATCACCATTCGGATGACCCATGCGACCATATGGCGGACGGCATCGAGGTCTCCGGTCAGACGCGTCATCAGATCGCCGGTACGGTACGTGCTGTAAAACGTCATATCCTGCCGCTGGATTTTGTCATACAGGTAATTCCGCACCCGGTACAGGACGCTCTGTGATACGTGCTCGTAAATCATACAGCTGCCGTAGACAATAACGACACGCAGAAACGTGAAGCCAATCATCGCAATCAGCAGACGGTAAAACAGATCCCGGTGTGTCTGCAGATTCTGCACTGCATTTTCACCTGTCAGAAACAGGTCAACAATTTTTCCCGAAAAATATGGAATCGTAAGCTGCAGAACGTTATATAATACCGTTCCGATCATGCCGATCAGATACAGCGCACGCTTTCCTTCCATGTTTTCCCACAGCCATTGGATTTTGGTTTTCGGGAATGGTTTTGTGCTGCTTTTCATTTTTTCATATCCCCCCTTATCTTCTGAAAATCAAAAGGTTTCTGCATTTTTCTCTTTCAAATGCTTTCGCCATTGTATCAATTTTCATTTCATTATGATATAATGCGACTGTATAAAAATAGAACGTTTCTATCTTCATGCATGATTCTTTTGAATAATCCTCGTAATTTTTTTGCAGAACTTTTTAACCGGAACAGGAGGAATTTACTTTTGAAAAATCTATTTGAATACAGTGATATCCTGCGCTCACCGATCGAGGCATTTTCCTGCAGCTCGGAAACCTTTTCCATGCCGGTGGTATCACACTGGCACTATTTTACTGAAGTACTTTATCTGCAGGAAGGCTCGCTCCTTGTGAGCTGCAACGATGTTGTCTATCCGATGGAGGCCGGCTCTTTCATCCTTTTTCCGCCGCAGGCAGTCCATGCGCTTGCCGCGGATCATGACAAACCGTTTCGCTTTTTCTGCGTAAAATTCAATCTGAACCGGATTCATCTTACCGGAAGCTATCTTCCGAACCTGAGCTTTGCGTTCCATAAGGTTGCCTCCATGACGCATCCTTCCCTGCTCTTTACGCAGGCGGATCTTCCGGGGCTCGACCTGAACGATTTTTTTACAACCATTGAAAAAGAATCCCATGCAAAACAGTACGGCTACGACGCGTATATTTATTCGCTGTTTTCGACACTGTTCCTGCGTCTCCTGCGTACCTGGCACTGCCAGGGAATCTGTTTTGATCTCGAAACCATCTCCGAGAGTGAAGAGAAAAGTATGCAGGACATTCTCGTCTACATCGACCGTCATTCACAGGAAAATATCAACATCGAAGAGCTGGCGCATAAATACAATATGAGCTATTCGTACTTTGCCAAGCTGTTTTTAAAACACTATGGGCAGAGCTGCAAGCAGTATATCGAATTTATCCGTTTGAACAAGGTCGAGAACCTGCTCCTCTTTACCGATTATGACCTGAACTTTATTGCCACCGAGACCGGCTTTGCAGACTGCAGCCACCTGATCCGTACGTTCAAAAAACGGTATCAGATCACCCCGCGGCAGTTCCGGCAGGAGCATCAGTCCACAGTGTCCTCGTCGCTTCCGGCGAAGCTGGGATAACCCCATAATATAGTAATAAAAAAGGCGGTATACCGTTTTCCCCCTGAAACTTTCAGAAAGAAAATCCGGTATGCCGCCTTTTCATATCTTAAATTTTCTGATTTAAACTTCTTAGATGTTGAGCAGATCGCTGAATACTTTCAGTGCTCCGTCTGTCTCGTGAGCCAGAACGCGTTTTGCAAGGACTTTACCAAGCTGTACGCCTTCCTGGTCGAAGCTGTTTACGTTCCACAGGAATCCCTGGAACATGATCTTATTCTCGAAGTGTGCAAGCAGTGCTCCCAGCGTCTTCGGATTTACCTGATCTCCGATGATGATGCTGGACGGACGGCCGCCTTCAAAGTTTTTGTTTTTATTCTCATCTGCTTTACCGCAGGCAAATGCAACGATCTGAGCTGCTACGTTTGCGCAGAGTTTCTGCTGGCTGGTGCTGCCCTGGATGTCGACATCGGTCTCCATCTGGTTATTGCGGAAGCCTACAAACTGCAGCGGAACGATATCAGTTCCCTGATGCAGCAGCTGATAGAAGGAATGCTGTCCGTTGGTACCTGGCTCGCCGAAGAGAACCGGACCGGTCGGGTAATTGACCGGCTCGCCGAAGCGGTTGACCGATTTACCGTTGGACTCCATATCTACCTGCTGTAAGTGAGCCGGGAAACGGTTCAGTGCCTGGGAGTACGGAAGAACTGCAGTGCTTGGATAGCCAAGAACGTTTCTCTCGTAAACACCGATCAGCGCATCGAGCATCTCCGGGTTCTGTAATACGTCTTTGTTTGCAGAAAGTTTATCTTCTGCTGCAGCGCCCTCGAGGAATGCTGCGAATACTTCCGGTCCGAAAGCCAGGGACAGAACAGCGCCGCCGACTGCGGATGTGGAAGAATAACGGCCTCCGATGTAGTCATCCATGAAGAATGCTGCCAGATAGTCGTCGCTCTTTGCCAGCGGAGAAGTCTCACTGGTAACGGCGATCATGTGCTTGGATGCATCCAGGCCTGCATTTTTCAGAGCGTCTTTTACGAAGGACTCGTTGGTCAGAGTCTCCAGTGTGGTTCCGGATTTGGATACCAGAACGAAGATGGAATGTGCTACGTCGATCGAATTCAGAACAGCTGCTGCGTCATCCGGGTCAACGTTGCTGATGAATTTTGCTTCCATTTTGAAGCAGCCGTTTTTCTTTGCCCAGTTTTCCAGAGCCAGATACATCGCACGCGGGCCAAGGTCGCTTCCGCCGATACCGATCTGCACAACGGTGGTGAATTTTTCACCTGCTGCGTTGGTGATCTCACCTGCATGTACTTTGTTCGCGAACTCTGCGATGCGGTTCTGCTGCTCTACGTAGAAAGCACGTTTGTCTACGCCGTCTGCCGTAACGGTGTTTCCGAGCTGGCCGCGGGTCAGCTGATGAAGCACGAGACGGTTCTCTCCGGTGTTGATGACAGCACCGTTGTAAAGCTCCTCAAATTTTTCAGAAAGCTGTGCCTCTTCTGCCAGTTTTACGAGTGCGGCAAGGACATCCTCATTCACCTGTTTTGCTGCGTAGTTATACGCAAGTCCTTCTGCCATCGGAACGCTGTAAGATTTTACGCGCTCTGCTCCGTTTTCACCGGACATAACCTCGGCAAGATTGACACGCTCCACTTTTTTCAGCTCCTCAAAAGAAGCCAGTTTATCAAGATTGTTCCAGGTAACCATTGTTAAGTTCCTCCTGTTTTTTATTTTGTCTCTCTATTCCGTCTGCGGAAACATTTTTATTCCCGCTATTATACCAATGAAACAGACTGCTTGCTAAAAACAGTCTGTTTCGTGATATTTTTTTATTTCGTATAGTTATAAGAAAGAGCTCTTGCGATCTCCCACTGATATTCCGGCAGAGTCTTTGTCATGGACAGTGCCTCATCGATATCGTAATCTACATACTCACCGTTCTTGTATGCAACAACGCGGTCTGTTTTGCCTTCCAGAAGAAGGTCAACTGCGTAAGCACCCATGATGGACGCATATACACGGTCTTTACATGTCGGGCTTCCTCCACGCTGCATATGTCCAAGGATCGTTGCACGGGTCTCGATGCCGGTTGCAGCTTCGATTCTGCGCGCCATGCTGGTGGAATGGCCGATGCCCTCAGCATTTACGATGATATGATGTTTTTTGCCTTTTCTACGGTTCTCGATGATGTTGTTGATGATCTTCTGCTCATCGTAATCGTATTTCTCCGGAAGAAGAATATCCTCTGCGCCGTTTGCGATACCGCACCACAGAGCGATATATCCGGCATTACGTCCCATAACCTCGATGATCGAGCATCTCTCATGGGAAGTGGAAGTATCTCTTACTTTATCAATGGCTTCCATTGCAGTGTTTACCGCGGTATCAAAACCGATGGTATATTCTGTGCAGGCGATATCCAGGTCGATGGTTCCCGGTACACCTACGGTGTTAATTCCAAGAGCTGCCAGTTTCTGCGCTCCTGCAAAAGATCCGTCTCCGCCGATAACTACCAGTCCGTCGATGCCGTGTTTTCTGCAGACATCTGCAGCACGTTTCTGGCCTTCCGGTGTACGCATCTCTGCGCAGCGGGCGGTATAAAGGATGGTACCTCCGCGCTCGATGGTGTCGGATACATCGCGGGCTGTCATGTCGATGATTTCTTCGTTCATCAGTCCGTCGTAGCCTTTCAGGATACCTTTCATCTGAACGCCCTTCTGCAGACCTCTTCTTACGGCTGCACGGATCGCTGCGTTCATACCTGGTGCATCACCACCGCTGGTAAGCACTCCGATTGTCTTTACCTTGTTAGTCGTTGCCATATGAATTCCTCCATCTCATCACACACATTAATAAACGAGTAGTTTTATTTATTAATCACACACAGTTTTATTTTAAAGCATTCAGGCCCTTTTTTCAATACTCTTTTCTACAACTTTCACGTTTCCGGTACCGAATTTTGCCTGAAGTGACGCCACCAGACGGGCATCTGCCTGCACATTGCGGCTCGGCGGCAGTTTTTTCATCGCTTTGATCGATTTGATGTAAAGAATCACGCTGTCCTTGCCGTCAGATTCATGCAGCATCTGGTACAGATCCGCCACTTCTCTCTCGTACGTTTCCTTGTCCGGGAACTGGATCCAGAGCTCTTTCGGGATGCCTGCAAACGGGAAAATTTTCTCGCAGATCAGCTTGCTCGGCTTATCATCCTCCGCGGAAACACGGCCCTGGATGAAGACACGCGCATCGGTCTGCATCATCGCTGCGTTTTTCTCGTAATCGCGCGGGAATACGACGATTTCCATACTGCCGACGAGGTCCTCGAGTGTGAGAAATGCCATTGTCTTGTTATTCTTTGTATATTTTATTTTTTTATCCGTGATAATGCCGCCGACAATCTCTTTCGCGCCGTCGGTGACGGATGGGAAACCCGTCTCCTCATCCGGCTGGAAGTCTGTCGTTACCGCGGAAATGTTCTTCCGCCAGCACTCCTCCTGCTCCTCGAGCGGATGACCGCTGACGTAGATGCCGAGCACCTCTTTTTCGAGCGCCAGAAGATCACTCTTTTCGTATTCTCCGACATCCGGGTACACCGTTTCATACGACCGTTTGGTCGTCTCATCTACAAAATCAAACAGACTCATCTGGCCGCTTAACGAATCTTTTTTCTCACGCGCCACATCATCAAGCACATTGGCGTAGACGAACATGAGCTGCTTTCTCGTCACGCCGAAGCAGTCGAATGCACCCGCCTTGATAAAGTTCTCGACAGTCCGCTTGTTGACTTCTTTTCCGCTCAGGCGCTCCGCGAAATCCTTTAACGAGCGGAACGGTCCGTTTGCACTCCGCTCCTCCACGATCGCCTCCATGACCGGCTTTCCGATGCCTTTGACCGCCGCCATGCCATAGCGGATCGCCTGGCCGTCCACCGTGAATTTTCCTTCGCTTCGGTTGATGTCCGGCGGCAGAATGGAAATACCCATCTGGCGGGAACTCAAGATATACTCTGCGACTTTTCCCGGGTTATCGATGCAGGAGGTCATCAGAGCCGCCATGAACTCAACCGGGTAATAGTATTTCAGCCATGCAGTCTGGTACGATACGAACGCGTACGCCGCCGCATGGGATTTGTTGAAGGCGTATTTCGCGAAGTCGATCATCTCGTCGTAGATCTTGTTCGCTGTCTTCTCATCAATGCCGTTTTTGATACAGCCCGGCACGCCCTCGGCCTCGTTTCCATAAACGAAATTCTGGCGCTCTTTTTCCATGACGGATGCCTTTTTCTTCGACATCGCACGGCGCACCAGATCGGCCCGTCCAAGCGAATAGCCCGCCAGTGCCTGTACGATCTGCATAACCTGTTCCTGGTAGACGATACAGCCGTACGTCGGCTCCAGAATCGGTTTTAAGAGCGGTGTATCGTACGTAACGGATTCCGGGTTGTTTTTTCCTTTGATGTACTGCGGAATAAAATCCATCGGGCCCGGCCGGTACAGGGAAATTCCGGCGATGATATCCTCGAGGCTCTGCGGTTTTAACTCCTTCATGAAGTTTTTCATTCCCGCACTCTCGAGCTGGAACACACCGACCGTTTTCGATGCGCCGATCATGCCGAGCACTTTCGGATCGTTGTAATCGATGTGAAGCAGATCAATTTTCTTATTGCTGTAACGCTCTGCGAGCTTTGTCGCATTCTGAATGACGGTCAGGGTCCGAAGCCCTAAGAAGTCCATTTTCAGAAGTCCCAGTTCCTCGAGCGTCGTCATCGTGAACTGTGTGACGATCGTTCCGTCGCTTCCTCGCGAGAGCGGCACAAATTCCACCAGCGGACGCGAGCCGATGACAACACCGGCGGCGTGCATCGACGTGTGGCGCGGCAGACCTTCAAGTCTCCGTGACATGTCGATCAGATATGCAACCTCTTCATTGCCCTGGTACAGCTCCCGCAGCTCGTGGTTCATCTGCAGTGCCTTGTCGATCGTGATATTCAGCTCATTCGGAATCATCTTCGCAATCGAATCGACCTGTGCATACGGCATATCCAGCACACGGCCGACATCGCGGATGACACCGCGCGCCGCCAGTGTACCGAATGTGACGATCTGTACAACGCGGTCCTTGCCGTATTTTCTCGTTACATAGTCGATGACCTCCGGGCGGCGTTCGAAGCAGAAATCCACGTCGATATCAGGCATGGTAACTCGTTCCGGGTTCAGGAAACGCTCGAACAGGAGCTGGTACCGCATCGGATCCAGCTGTGTGATGCCAAGGGTGTAGGAAACAATACTTCCGGCCGCCGATCCTCGTCCCGGTCCGACCATGATGTCGTGGTCGCGCGCAAATTTGATGAAATCCCACACGATCAGGAAGTAATCGACGTAACCCATCGTTTTGATCGTATCAAGCTCGTATTTCAGCCGCGCTTTCAGTTCATCCGTCGCCGGGTGATACCGTTCCTCGAGGCCGTCGTAGCAGAGCTTATTTAAGTATTCCCAGGAAGTGTATCCTTCCGGCACATCGAATTTCGGAAGTTTTGTGACACCAAATTCGATCTCCACATTACACCGGTCTGCAATTTTCTGTGTATTTTCGATTGCCTGCGGTGCATACGGGAAGAGCGATGCCATCTCCGCCTCGGATTTCACGAAATACTGGCCGCCCTCGTAGCGCATGCGGTCCTCATCCGTGATCTTCTTTCCGGTCTGCAGGCACAGAAGAATATCGTGGGAATCCGCATCTTCTGCGTACGTGTAGTGAATATCATTCGTCGCCACCAGCTCGATGCCGGTTTCTGCCGAGAGGCGCATCAGCTGCTGATTGACCATCCGCTGCTCCGAGATGCCGTGATCCTGCAGTTCCAGGAAGAAATTGCCTTTTCCGAAAATCTTCTCATACCGCAGTGCGGCCTCTTTTCCCATCTCGTACTGGTTCCGCACCATCGCACGCGCCACCTCACCTGCAAGGCAGGCGGAAAGCGCGATAATGCCCTCGTGATACTTTTCCAGAATCTCCATGTCGACACGCGGCTTATAGTAAAATCCATCAATAAAGCCCGCCGAAACAATCTTCATCAGATTGGAATAGCCCGTATTATTTTCCGCCAGCAGAACCAGATGGTAGTACCGGTCCTCTCCGCGGCTGGTTTCGCGGTCGAAACGGGAACCCGGCGCCACGTAAACCTCACAGCCGAGGATCGGCTTGATGCCCTGCGCGCGGGCTTCTTTATAAAAATCGATACAGCCGAACATGACGCCGTGATCGGTGATCGCGGCGCTGTTCATGCCAAGCTCCTTGACTCTGGCAACGTACTCTTTGATCTTGTTCGATCCGTCCAGAAGGCTGTATTCGGTATGTACATGTAAATGCGTAAAACTCATCGTTTTCTCCTCTATTTTCCAAAGGCATGTTCCGTTGTCTCCAAGATCGTCTGCACCAGGCTGTCCGGCTCGATCGGCTTGGTCAGATGGCTGTTCATGCCCGCTGCGCGGCATCCCTCTTTGCTCTCTTCGGAGGACTGCGCCGTCATCGGGATGATCGGGACTTGTTTTGCTTCCGGAAGCTCCATGGTGCGGATCTGCCGCGCTGCCTCAAGACCGCCCATCACAGGCATCATCAGATCCATTAAAATCACATCAAATTTCTGCGGATTCGCCGCATACTTTTCGACCGCCTCGCGGCCGTTCCATGCCTCTTCCACCGTCGCACCGTGATCGGTCAGGTAAAACTCGGCGATTTCCATGTTGATCTCATTATCCTCGACAAGCAGAACGTGGAAGCGGACAAGCTCTTTTCCTGCGATCCGTGTCTTTACTTCCTGAATCCGCTGTCCCTCGCAGTCAATATAAAACGGAAGCCGGAATACATACGTCGTTCCGACGCCCTGCTGGCTCGTTACCTCGATCGTGCCCTGCATTTTTTCGATCAGTTCTTTGACGATCGACATGCCAAGGCCCGTTCCCTTGTACTGCGTTCTCGCACCGGACTTCTCCTGTGTGAACGGATGGAACAGCTCTTTTTCGATAAATTCGCTGCTCATTCCGATGCCGCTGTCCGTGATGCGGAACTCGTAGACGACCCGGGTTCCGTCGCAGGAGACTTCGCCCGCATACGTATCGATCATTCCGCCCGGCTTGTTGTACTTGATTGCATTGCTGAAGAGATTCAGCATAATCTGCCGCAGGCGCAGCGGACTGCCGATCAGTCTCGTGTGCGTCAGCTCACCGCGGTGCGTACAGTGGGTAATGCCCATCTCCGTAATCTGCGCATTGACAAGGGATGCCACATCATCCATCAGATGCGTCAGGTCAAAAGAAGCGCTCTCGATCGTCTCTTTTCCGGACTCCAGCTTATTCATATCGAGCACATCGTTGACGAGTGCCAGCAGATGGCTTGCGGAAAGATTGATTTTATCGAGGCAGTCGTCCACTTTTGCCTCATCCTGCCGGTTTTTGCGGATGATATCCAGCATGCCCATAATGCCATTGATCGGCGTGCGCACATCGTGGCTCATGCGGTTCATAAATTCTGTTTTTGCACGACTTGCACTGTCTGCAGCTCTAAAGGCATCCTGAAGCTGTATCTTCTCCCTCTCTTCCCGGCTGTGGAACTCTGACGTATCACGGAAAAGGATCATGCCGTGTACCACAACGCTCTCCCGCTTTGTCTTTCGGTCGTAAACGGTATCCTGTGACATAAGAACCGTCTTCTGCAACCATATTCTTCTGCCGGACTCATCTGTTTCCTGATACTCCACGACTACCTGCTTATCTCCGTTTTCAAAGCGCTGCAGCAGTTTCTTCGAGGAATCCACAATGCGGTATGATTCCAATGTCTCCTCCGCGACAAACGCACTGCATTCCCCGCAGTATTTCTCGTAGGAACACGGCAGATCTATATTGAGGTCAAATTTCTTCTGCCCGCTGTGGTAAAAAATCTGCTCCAGCGAATCATTCGTCAGATCAACGGCCAACACGGCCTCGGCCGTCTCGAGAAGTGCCTCGGCGTAGTGGCTGTTTTCAATGATCGACTGTTTCATCTGTTCATAGTATTGGTCGAGCTGTTCTTTTTCATTCCGAGCAGCTTCCTCATTGAAGCGGAACCGCTCAAAGCCCATCAGAAAATGGTGCAGTCCGCCGTCCTCGGCCGCGTCGTAGAACAGAATGGTGACTTTTCCCCGGCAGAGCGCTTCCCCTTCGCTGCCCTCCCGATACTCGCACAGAATTTCTACGCTCTCTTCTCCCTTCTGATAGCACTCCTTCAGATGGGTAAGATCCAGCATTCTACGCATTTCCTTTCTCTTTTCCTCATCCGTGATGTCCTGCACAATATGCTCGGCCGCACCGGTATAGCTGCCGTCCTCGGCAAGGAAAAAGCCCGAAACGGCGCGCAGAATCCGGTACTGGTCCTGTCTTGCATTGCAGTAAATACAGTTGGAAAAATGGTATCCCTTTTTCTTTACGACGTCCAGCGCTTCCAGGCTGATCTTCCGCTCTGCGGCGGCTTCTTCCATCTTCGCGCGGTTTTTGTCGATATACATGTTCTGGTCCGCATGGCGGAACAGTTCCCGGATATCACAGTCTTCAAATTCCGTGGACAGTGCATAGCCTCCGGCGTAGCTGATCGGCATCTCCGGGTGCTGGCGGGAATATTCTGCCGTCTGCGTGCGGATGTGATTCATGCACGCTTCCACTTCTTCGCGGTTCAGTCCGCGCAGAATGGCAAGAAACTCATCTCCGCCGTTTCTTCCGACGAAATACTCCTCCGGGACTGCTTTTCGAAGCTGAACGGCAAAGGAACGGATATATTCGTCTCCCTTATCGTGACCCAGACTGTTGTTGATCGTGCGCAGATTGTTGAGGTCAAACACACAGACCGCATACACGCCGGAAATTTCTTCTCCTCCGTCGCTTCCCTCCAGAATCTCTTCGCATTTATTTTTATTTGGCAGGCCCGTCGCCTCATCGAGATAGACTTTTTTCTGAAGAATACGGTTCATCGCCGCATAGCGGACGGCCTTGATCAGCTCCATGCCGATGACAAACACCAGACCGATGATATCTCCTACTACCACCTGCTCCAGCTTCTTCAGCGAAGACGCCATTCTCTGCGAATACGCTTCCGCAAGGCCCGTCGCCTCGTCACAAATTTTGAAAAAGGTCTCACTCTTTTCGATAATCGCGGTATTCTCATATCCTTTTTCACGCACCAGCAGAATCTCTGCCTTCAGCTCTTCAAAATATGATGCCAGCTCAGTCATCTTATCCTGAAAATCCCGGTCATCCAGGCGCACCAGATCCAGCTCGCTGCTTCCGTTCTGCAGACCGTCGATATAAGCGTTGATGTCTGCAATCATCGTATCCTGCGGTTCTCCCGCATCCTCCAGCTTGATAATCCGCTGCGTTTTTCCGCGTACCAGACCGGCGTAGTTGACAACGCGGGCCGTTCCCTGTATTTTCTCGACCATCGACATAATGCAGAAAAACAGAATAATCAGAATGATCGTCAAAACCGTCATTGCGGTTTTGGAAATAAAAGATGTTTTTTTCTTACTTTTCTTTTTCTTCATCGCTCTCCATCAGATCCTGTGTCATTTTTTGTCATATAGATCATATTATAAGCGCAATCCTCTCTTCGCGCAACCGCAAACCGGGCGCAGAAAAAATTTCAGAATTTTATCTGCTGTCTGACGCAAAAAAACGGACACCGGAGAGGATGTGCTTCCTGTCCAGTGCCCGATTTTTTCTTATTTTGCTTTTTCTGCCGTCCAGATTTTACCGTCGCGGATGACAACCTGTTTTTCTTTCATCAGATGGCCGACCGCGCGCTTAAATGCTGCTTTGCTGAGGCCGAATTCTCTCTGAATCACTTCCGGTGATGCTTTGTCATCAAATGGAAGGACACCTGCAAATTCCTCGATCACAGAAAGAACGCTCTCTGCATCGATTGCGATCTGCTCGTACGCTTTTCCGCGTGCGGACAGGGAGAGTTTTCCGTCCTCTTTGACTTCGGTAACGCGGCACTCAAGTTCCTGGCCGACATGATAGTCTGCCTGTGCTTCTCTCTTTGGAATCAGGCCGGAGTAGCGGTCATCAACAGCAACGAAAACGCCGAAGTTTCCGCTGATCTCGTAGATTCTTCCCTTTACGATATCGCCTACGACGTACGGAGAATTGGTTTTCAGGAAATGGTAAACCTTCATCGTTGCGCAGAGACGGTCGCTCTTGTCGATGTAGAGGGAAACCAGAACCTCATCACCTGGATGGAGGCGGCGGGTCTGCTGTTTAAACGGAAGAAACAGATCTTTTTCCAGACCCCAGTCCAGAAATGCTCCGATCTTTCCGATAGCAGCTACGTTTAAGACAGCCAGCTCTCCAAGCACCAGCTTCGGCTCTCTGGTTGTCGCAATCAGACGGTCGCTGGAATCGCGGTACAGAAATACTTCCAGCTCATCTCCCTCTTTTGTTCCTTCCGGCACCTGTTTGATCGGCAGAAGAACGCGTTCCTTCTCGCCTGCTTCCCGGGTCTCCCCAAGATAAATACCGAATTCTACTTTCTTTACTACTACCAGCTTTTGCTTTCTTCCTATATTTAACATTTGACTTCCTTTCTTACTGCTCGCCGAGAGCCTTCATGCTCATCTCCTCGAGCAGGCTGCTCTTGATGTGGTACAGCTTGTCGGACAGATCCACGTAAACCTCATGCGGATTGACCAGACGTTTGGACTCCTCCCAGAGGGTATCTTTCTCTCTGGTGCAGATGTCGCGGATCTCCATGACGGATGGAGAAGTGTAGACGCATGCGCCCTTCTGGAAAATCGGAACGAGGAGCTCGCGTAAGGTGTAGGTTCCGCCTTTGATCTTCGTCTTTTTCCAGGTCTCGATCGGGTCGAAGATGATCATATCTTTGCTCTCGTCGAAGGTCTCGTCTGCAAGGCAGATCAGGTCGGCACGGATCTTTCCGGTTTCTTTATCATAAATACGATAAATCGTCTTATTGCCCGGGTTTGTTACTTTCTCGGAGTTCTCGGACAGCTTGATCTTCGGTGTGAATTCTGCGTCATCTTTCTCTTTTGCTGCTGCCAGCTTGTAAACGCCGCCGAATGCCGGCCAGTCACCGGATGTGATCAGGTTGGTGCCGACGCCCCAGGAATTGATCTTCGCACCCTGGGTTTTCAGGCTGTCGATCAGGTACTCATCAAGGTCACTGGATGCGGAAATGATGGCATCGCCGAAACCTTCTGCCTCGAGCATCTGATATGCTTTTTTTGACAGGTAAGCCAGGTCACCGCTGTCGATGCGGATGCCATAGCCCTTCATCGGTAAGCCCTCTGCTCTCATCTCTTTGAAGACGCGGATCGCATTCGGAACACCGGATTCGAGAACATCGTAGGTGTCTACGAGAAGAATGCAGGCTTCCGGATACATTTTCGCATACGTTTTGAATGCGGTGTACTCATCCGGAAAGCTCATGATCCAGCTGTGTGCGTGGGTTCCCTTGACTGGAACGTCAAACATCTGTCCGGTCAGGACATTGGAGGTTCCGATGCAGCCGCCGATCATGGCAGCACGCGCGCCGTAGATACCGGCATCCGGTCCCTGTGCACGGCGGAGTCCAAACTCCATGATGCCGTCACCCTTTGCCGCGTAAACAACGCGGGATGCTTTCGTCGCGATCAGGCTCTGATGGTTGATCATGTTCAGAATCGCAGTCTCTACAAGCTGTGCCTCCATAATCGGAGCGACAACTTTTAAGAGCGGTTCTCTTGGGAATACGACGGTTCCTTCCGGGATCGCATAGATATCTCCGGTGAAATGGAAGCCTCTTAAATACTCCAGGAAATCATCGTTGAAAATATGGAGGGAACGGAGATAGTCGATGTCATCCGGTGAAAAGTGAAGATCGCGGACATACTCGATTACCTGCTCAAGTCCTGCACATACGGCGTATGCGCCGCCGCATGGATTCTTTCTGTAAAATGCATCAAATACCACGATCTGATCGGACGGGTTCTCGTAGTAGCCCTGCATCATGGTAAGTTCATATAAATCGGTTAACAGTGTAAGGTTCTGCGCTCTCATGGCAAATTCCCCTTTCCTCATTGTGTTTATTACGTTCGTATCGTATCTTATTCTTTCCGATTGTACCACAATCATTGAAATTCCACAACTACGTATGGCTGTCCTTTTTCATCGTTCAGCGAGATAAAACAGCCGTTTTCCGTCTCGGCGCGCAGCGGATGCAGGACGTCACCGAGGTGCGCCTGCTGTTTGTATTCGGCGCGCATCCGGTGCACGGTGAAGTTCTTCGGAAGGCATTCACCGGCAAGGGAAATGAACTGTGCGTTGTTGACATGGTGGTTCGTATCGAGGTTGTGCGGCCGCACCGGGAACGGTTCGCCGATGAAATCTGCTTCCGGCATTTTCACTTTGCGCTCGCCGAAATCCTCGTCGATCGGATCGTCAATGCCGTAGGCGTCTGTCGTCTCTTTCGGTGCGCGGACGGGATGACCCGTTTCCATATTGACGTAAGACCAGATGGAGTTGGCACAGGCGAGCATTTCGCCGTCTTCTGTTTCCATCGTAAAGTTACGCATGCCAAGAAATCCTTTGAAGCCGCTCGCCCATGTAGTGATTTTTACCGCTTCACCGAGGGATGGATAGCGGCGCACATGAATCTGCCACGCGGACAGCACCCAGGCGCAGCCTCGTTTTTTGAGCTCCGCAACGCCCGCGCCGATCGCTTCCGACTGGAAGGTACTGCAGTCCTGAAAGTAATTGATCAGCCCCGGCAGGGTGAGATTTCCGTTCTCACCGATTTCGCTGTAGCGGATTCTGCTCGTAAAGGAATACTTCATCGTTTCGTTCCTCCTGCTGTATTTTTAATCTTTGACCGAAAATGTTTTGTCAATCGGATATTCGCCAAAGTTTCGAGCAAACACAGACTTTGGCTCATTGCCTGCACAAATCGAAAAAGGCCTCAGGTACGAGACCTGAGACCTTTCAATGAGCTGGGCTACCTGGATTCGAACCAGGAACTGACGGAGTCAGAGTCCGTTGCCTTACCGTTTGGCGATAGCCCATTGCCTTGCGACAAAATGTATAATACACTATCGCAAGAGAAAAGTCAACACCTTTTTTGAAATTTTTTTATTTTTTTCAAAAAACTGACTTTTGGAACATTTTGGAAGGGATTTGACGGCTCAACCCGGCCGTTGTCACTCTCCCGCCACGTATTTTTTGTCGATGTTGACGACGCATTCATACTTCTCATCCATTTCCTTCATCAGCGCCCCGATCTGCCCGATCACGCGATCACAGTCTTTCTTCTTATAAGAATACGGGATTTCAAGATCAAAAATCAGCTTCTTTTTCTCCGCCCCGTTGATCATACGGAAATCGTGGAAGGAAAGCTCCGGATCGAGAATGGAAATTACGTTTCTTACCTTCTCCTTTGTCGCAAGAACCGTCGCATCGTGGATCTCCACCGGATCCATGTGGATGACCAGCAGAATCCCCAATTTTTCACCGACCTCATGTTCAATGCGGTCGATAATATCATGCGATACCTCGATATCGACATCTCGCGGCACCTCCGCATGGATCGATGCCATACTTCTGCCAGGCCCGTAGTTGTGGACAATCAGATCATGGGTTCCTACAATTCCTTCATAGGAAGCAACCTCTTTCATGATCCGTGCATACAGATCCGGATCCGCGCCCTGCCCGATCAGCGGTTCCAATGTATCTTTTGCAATGGAAATACCGGACCACATAACGAGTACCGCCACAACAAGTCCTGCGATTGCATCGATATTAACCGAAAGGAAATGGCAGATCAATGTAGAAGCGATCGTTGCGCTCGTCGTGATCACGTCGCCCATGGAATCCGCCGACGTTGCCAGCATCACCTTCGACTGAATGCGGTTTCCCAGTTTTCGGTTGAAAAGCGCCATCCACAGCTTTACACCAACCGAGAGCACCAGAATCAAAAACGGAACCATCTGAAATGTGATCTCTTCCGGATTGCGGATTTTCTCCAGGGAGCTCTTTAAAAACGTAAAGCCGACTTCAATAACCAGAAACGAAACGATCAGCGCTGCAATATACTCGATCCGCCCATGCCCGAACGGATGCTCTTTGTCGGCCGGTTTGTTTGCCATCTTCACACCGACGAAGCTGATCACAGACGATGCCGCGTCCGAGAGGTTGTTGAACGCATCCGCCATAATCGCCAGAGAGTTCATTCCGGCACCGATCAGCAGCTTTGCCGTAAACAGCAGAATGTTGCAGCAGATTCCCACGATACTTGACAAAATGCCGTAGCTCGTGCGCACATCCGCGTTGTCGGTTTTCTCATAATCTTTTACAAAACGTCTTACCAGAAAATCTGTCATGGGTTCCCCTTCTTTCCACCCTATATTAAGAAAAAGGCCTCACGCATCGCCGCGGAGCCTTTTTGTTTTCCCTGTCCTTTCTATAGTAGGCAGTGTTGAAAAAAAAGTCAAGCCTAACATATTTTCGGAGATTCTATCGACAGAGAGAAAAAGCAACGCAGACTGCTTCTTTTCAGCAATTCTGCGCCGCTTTTTCTCTGTTTTTTCAGATTTTATCTCTTTTCAGGCAGATTTGACAATCGAATGAGAGTTTTTCTTTTTCCTGCCTGAAATAGCGTTACCGCCCACCGGTACCCAGCGAGCCGTAACGGAATAGCTACTATTTTACTTTATAAATTTTCGCCATATCCTGCACATACAGCGGATAGAACTGGTAGCCCGCAAAATCGCTCCGAAGTGCAACCTCGCATGCCATATCCTCGATATACAGGTTTGCCGCATCGTCACAGAGCAGTGTTTCCATTTTTTTGTAAAGCTCAACCTGCTCCTCTTCATCCGTACTGGTCTTAACCTGCTGATACAGTTTATCATACTCTTCGTTGCTGTAGTTGATAAAGTTCTTGGATGATGTTGAGGTAAACCGTTCCAGCAACGCGCGTCCGGTCAGATATGCCGCATCAACGCCGACAACCGTGGACTGGAACTTCCGGTCTGCATATACATCCGACAGCCAGCTGTCCCACTCGATCTGCTGAATTTTGGCAGTAACACCGATCGCTTTAAGCTGCTCTACCAGAACCTGGGCTGTATCGATATGCTGCTGATAATTGTTCGGCACTGTAATCGTAAGCTCAAATCCATCTGGGTATCCGGCTTCTTTTAACAGTTCTTTTGCCTTCTCAATATCCTGATTATATCGCTCTGACAGTGCCGGCACATAATATTTTCCAAATGCCGGGAACATGCTGCTTCCGATGATCGTTCCTTTTCCGTCCGCAATCATATCCAGCACTTCCTGGCGGTTTGCCGCATAGCACAGCGCCTGGCGCACCTTCACATTGTTGAGCGGTTCCACGGCATTGTTCAGATACAGCGCCTGTACCAGGTTCATACCGCCGTCATAAATCGTAAAATCGGAATCTTCGGCAAGCTGCGCTGTCTGTGTGGAACTGAGACGTGCATACATGTCCAGTGTACCGGATTTCAGGTTTGTTACGACTGCATTGCTGTCCTTGACAATTCGAAATGTTACCTTGTCCAGATACGCCTGATTTTCCGTATCCCAGTAATCGCTGAATTTTTCAAGGACAATGTTTTCCTGCGGGGACCGTGATACATAGTGGAACGGGCCTGTTCCGACCGGATCTGCTTCCAGATCTTCCACATGCTCAGGTACAATCGCTACCGTCAGATAGGCAAGAAACTCGGTGTCTGCCTCTTTTAAATAGATGTCGATCGTGCTCTCGTCCGGAATTTCAACCTTGTCCACATTGGAAAATGCCTCTACCAGAGGCGTTCCGTCTCCGTTGATACCCGCACAGCGTTCGATTGAATATTTTACATCCTCTGCAGTGACGGTCGTTCCATCGTGGAATTTGACACCATTCCGGAGCTTGAAGGTATAAACCTTTCCATCCTCCGAGATCGAATGGCTCTCTGCCACCGCATCGTTCAGATTTCCTTCTTCATCGGGCTTTACAAGGCCCTCATAAATATTGAATAGGATTTCTTTCGTTCCTGCCGCAACAGATTTGTGTGGGTCAAGACTATCCTCAATGTCCTGAGGAATTCCTACCGTGATGGAACCTCCCATAACAGGTTCCCCTGTCGGGGTTGATTCCGTTGATACCTGAGAACTTGTGGTATCGGAAGAATCTGCTTTCCCATCCTTGCCATCCTGGCATCCGCCAAGTACAACAGTAAGAGCTGCAACTAAAAGCAGCGCAAGTACGCTTCTTCTTTTCTTCATGATTTCTCCTTTTGATACGAGTTCTCTCATTTTGTAATTGTCACGCCTATTGTATCGGACCTGTTCCCAAATAGCAAGTACATTATTGTATACAATTTATTTTCCGAATTCGAAAATCACGTATATCCGCCCCGCGTATTCCGGATTCTTTCCCTCGGGATGTACCGGAAAAGATAAAAATTTTGCCGCCCGGGAATTTTAACATTCCCGGGCGGCAAACGCTTTTGCTTTTTTTCTTTTATCCTTCAATGGAGATTGTCTTTTTCTGCTCCACAGCCGGTTTTGCTTCCTTCTTCGGTACGAAGAGTTTCAGCAGACCGTGTTTAAATTCAGCCTTGATATCCTCTTCGGTAATATCCTCACCTACATAGAAGCTTCTGCTGCATGCACCTGCGTAACGCTCTTTACGGATGTAGCGGCCGCTCTCTTTTTCTTTCTCGTCTTTGTCAAGACCTTTCTCTGCACTGATGGTCAGATAACCATTTTCCAGTGTGGCCTGAACTTCATCTTTTGTGAAGCCCGGAAGGTCAACCACTACCTCGTAGCCATTATCCAGCTCGCGAATATCTGTTTTCATCACATGGCTGGCTTTGCGGCCATACAGTTTCTTTTCTGTATTCTTCATCTCTTTGTCATAATCATAGAACGGAAAATCGTTGAAAAAGTCATCAAATAAATTTTCTCCAAAAATACTAGGCATTAACATAAGTCATCGCTCCTTCTTATTCTTCTCATGGAACCTGATCCATGCTTTTTCTCCGGTTTTTCTTTTCACCGGATCTTTTTGTTTACCTGTTTCTTTGGAACGGAAAGGCTTCCGGATACCGGAGGTTTTCTTCTTTTCCTCTCTTTGTATCCCTCTTCCTTTGTTCTAGCTGTACTATAACACTTATTATTAGCACTGTCAAGAGTTGAGTGCTAATTATTTTGTGAAGAATTTGTGAACGTTTCGAGCCATGCAAAATGGTGAAAAAAGACGCCCTGCAAGTGGATGCTCTTTTTTCATTCACTTGATAGGTGAAAAGCAATATTCAGTTAAAGCACAGTAACTATGTGGCTTTCAGCCACTTTCACGGCATAGCCGTGAATAATATAGGTTTAATTTTCATTTCTCAAATAAATATTGAAATAATACCGGTGTTATTTCAGGATATGTCAAATTTTGTGGAAGTTCATCAAATTGTTTTGTTTCAATCATTTCACTTTCCGGCATCTGCCCCAACGTATAAATTTTAGCATAAAATACCATTCCATTTGCCCAATCATCTGTCCCTTCAACACCAGCCCAATAATCGCATAGTGGTTCTATTTCATAATCTATCGCACCCGATTCTTCATACAGTTCCCTTTTGGCGGCTTCTAATGGTTCCTCACCTAATTCAATATGTCCTCCCTGTGTTTCCCATGTTGTCCGATTTTTATGTCTGCTTAACAAGATTTTACCTTTATATTCTGACAAAACAACAACGTACTTATATTGCTGCAATGAACCTATTTTATATATCTTGCTTGTCAATTTTCTTTCTCCTTTTCTCCAATATTCCTCGTTCATAAAAATAGTATACCATATGCATAGGAATACATCAAACATTTGTTCCTCTTTTGGGTAGAAATTTGCGCGTCTAACTCATCACTGAAGTAACGAGAATGCGACGCGCAGTTTTCAATCATACATTTGAGGATATTTCTTTTTCAAATATACTCTGATCAAAATAGTTCCAACATTTATAAGTAGAATCATAAGTATTAGATTAAGTGGAAGATATTCTCTTATCAAATCCCCCAATACTGCAACAAACGAAACACTGGATATCCAAACCATTTTATATAGGTCATCCCATATCTTCTTATATTGTTCAATTTCAGCCCAAACAAAAAACACACCTCCAAGAGTTCCAATAGCAATTATAAACATAGAAATAAATCCTTTAAAGAACATTTCTCCGACAGTATTGCTTGTATATTCCAGCTGTTCAAACCACGCTATACATAATGTTCATAGTTCCATTTCCAATATCTACCAGCATATTGATGCCTTTGAAATCCTGTAAGCGGTAAAAGGCTGCTGCAAATCCCTGTGGGTAAATAT
>ENA-OROP01000209-OROP01000209.1-human-gut-metagenome-genome-assembly--contig:-NODE-209-length-70852-cov-9.842140_pt1 | contig 70852 bp, 45 predicted proteins | sample MGYA00242132_ERZ509056 | MGnify/ENA primary metagenome ERZ509056 (study PRJEB26280, sample SAMEA2338768) | human gut metagenome | biome: human gut; feature: human-associated habitat; material: faeces...
TATAACTATTCTTTTTACTATATATTATATTTCCGGACATATATAGTTAATAGCTATTCTCCTTACATATATAAAACTTAAATCTCTTTATTGTATCCTTCTTTTGGATAACCACTGTTTTGTATTATACTATAATTCCATTACATTTGTCAAATAGATTATGTAAATTTATATATACATAAAAATAATTAAGCTTTTACTTGCAAATATAAATTTAAAGAATAATTTATAAACAATTTTATTTGAACTCTTTCACAAACGCTTAAAACAAAAGAAAAGCGAGTCGTTAGACTCGCCATCTTAATTTTAAAACATTCAATTTGTTTAGAAAACCTGTTTTTTCACATCCAAAATTCGTAGATGGGTCTATCATAGAGCATATTTTTATAAGCTCTATACATTTTTCTCTTCCACAAGGCTTTATCTCGCCATTTTGTGTAAATACCTCATCATATGTTTCTACTAATTTAGTTGTTAAGATTTCCTTTCTTAAAGCTTCCACTTCGTCTACGCAAATTTCACCAGTCTTTGCGTTTCCAAAGTTAGTTCCCTTTCTTAGTGTAAAGCAGACTTTTATAAATTCTTTCCGTCTCTCTTTACTGGAATATAAGTCTACCTTCCCCTCTTCCTTAAAAACTTCTTCGTACAGGTTCAAAAACATTGTTTCCATAGTTCTTTGCATAATTATATCCTCCTTTACTATGAAAATATTTCTTCTACAAGTAGTTTAAAAATATTATCACAATTATTTTTTATAGTCAATTATTTGAATTTTCTTGTAAAATTTTTTTATGTTTGATATATTAAAAAAAAATAAATACATTAATTTTTTTATGCAATTTCTAATTAATGTATTTTGCTTATATTTTGAGATTGCAAATATTTTTTTAGGAGATGTATTATGAAAATAGTAGAACCTTGGATAAAAGTTGAAAAAATTGACGGAAAAAAAATAATGAAAAGACTAGAAAGAGCTTGTAGAACTTGCTATCGTTCAGAAGGAAGCATTACAGAGGATAGTTATAAAAAACTATTAACTAATTGTATAACCAGAGGTCATGAATCTGTATTAGAACATGAAAAGGTTACAGTTAGAATTTATAATGATATTGGATCTTATAAAGATTTAACTAGACATAGATTTGCTAGTTTCTCTATAGAGTCTACTAGATATTGTAGCTATAATAAAGATAAATATGGTAACGAAATATCTTTTATAAATCCTGTTTATATAGAAAATGAAGAAATGTATAATACTTGGAAAGACGCAATGCAAAATATAGAAAAGAATTACATAAAAATGAAAGAATTAGGAGCTTCTACAGACATGGTAAGAGAACTTCTTCCACATTCTACAGCTGCAGAATATACAATGACTGCAAATATTCGTGAATGGAAACATATATTAGAATTAAGAACAACAAATCATGTGCATCCAGCTATTAGGCAAGTATTAATACCTCTTTTATTATATTTTAAAGAGGAAATGCCAGAAATATTTGACGACGTAAACTATGATACAGAATTTAACAAAGATTATTATGCAAAACTATCTATTGAAGATGAAGTTTAAATTCTTATTAATCTTTTAGCATATAATGGTTAGGCTAAACTTATGCGAAAATAAATTTAAATAAGTTTCCCAAGGACTAGCTTGGTAGTTTCATAAACCAAGAAAAGACTTAAGTTTTTTTACACTTAAGTCTTTTTATATTGCACATTAATATTTAACTTTTTATAGTAAATCCAAACTTTTTTACATTATAACTTCAATATTATAAATTTCACCGTCATCTACTAATTTAATTCTCTTTTCAAAATTTTCATTTCCATTGCAATAAACTTTAGTGACACCTGTATTCTTCCCTTCTGGATTTTTTACATTAATGTGGTAAATAGTATTTTTATATTTATAATTTATCTTATATTCTTTCCATTCTTTAGAAATACATGGATTTATACTTAAATAATTATTACATATTTTTAATCCTAAAATATATTCAATTCCCGCTGTATATAGCCATCCACTAGAACCTGTATACCACGTCCATCCGCCTCTTCCTGCTAAATTTTTACTGCTATATACATCTGCTGAAACTACATATGGCTCTACCTTATATTTATTTGTACTTTCTTTTGTTCTAGTATGCTCTATAGGATTTATTATTTTAAACATTTCTACCGCTTTATCTCCAAATCCCAATAAAGCTTCTGCAATTATTGCCCATACTGCACCATGTGTATATTGTCCACCATTTTCTCTAACCCCCGGCAAATAAGATTTTATATAGCCCGGCTCTAAATTTCCATTTTCGAAAGGTGGGTCTAATAATTTTATTAATCCATTCTCTTTATCCACTAAATACGTTTCTAAACTATTCATACTTATAAATTTTTTATCGTTGTCTGCTGCTCCAGAAATAACTCCCCAGCTTTGTGATATTCCATCTATTCTGCATTCTTCATTTTCCATACTTCCAATAGCATCTCCATCATCTGTGAAAGCACGTTTAAACCATTTTCCATCCCACGCATTTTTATTTATATTACGCTTTAAAGAATCTAAAATCTCTATATATTTTTCATCCTCATCTATTTTTATCTCATTTATCCATTTATTTAAAATATCATACAAGAAAAATGCAAGCCATACACTTTCGCCTTCACCTTTAGGTCCAATATTAGAAAAGCCATCATTCCAATCTCCTGAACCAATCTTTGGAAGTCCATTTATGCCAAAGTTGCACGCTCTTTCAATGGCTTTTTTGCAATGTTCATATATTGTTTCCTTAACTTCAGAAGTATTATACAAACTATATCTTTCTAATTCATTTTCTTTTAAAATTTCACCTTCTAAATAATTAGTTTCTACATTTAAGATTTCTCTATCTCCTGTAATCCTTATATATTCTAAAACTGCATAAGGAAGCCATAATAAGTCATCCGAAAATTTTGTCCTTATTCCCATATTATTTATATCATGCCACCAATGTTCTACATCTCCTTCTATAAATTGATGTTGACTATTTTTTATAATTTGTTTTTTCAATATATTTATATCTATATATTTTAAATTAAGTGCATCTTGAAGTTGATCTCTAAAGCCAATTGCTCCTCCAGATTGATAATATCCGTGTTTTACCTATTAATCTTGAAGCCATTGTTTGGTACACAAGCCAACCATTTAATAAAATATTCATAGATTCTATTGGTGTTTCAACTTGAATAGTATTTACTATATCTCTCCAATATTTTTTTGTTTCATCTAATATCTTTTTACAGTTTTCCACACTTTTATACTTTTCTACAATATTATTAATTCTATTGTTTTTATCTTGTCCAAAAATTAATGATATATCTTTAGATTCATATGGTTTTAATTCTATATTCATCTTTACTGCTATAACACTATTCTCGCCTATACCACTACTATTATCTAAACTATTCGTAAATAATGCTACTGGCTTTTTTATTGTACTATTTCCTATAAATGAACTTTTACTACCAGTATACGAATTAATTTCTAAGCTACTAGAAATAAAGCTACTTTCCCCTTTAAGTGCATCCATTCTATTTAAAGCATATATAACATTATTATCAAATTTTACTTCTATTTTTCCATTTGTTTGTAATTCATCTTCTCCAAAAACAGGTTTTAAATAATAAAATATACTTAATTTCTTTAATAAATCTGTTGTATTTTTTAAATTTATTAAATTAACTTTTACCTTATCATCTTTTGGAATAAAAATTTCATCTGTCTGAATAATTCCATCTGCTGTATGATTATATTTTGCATATCCCAAGCCATAAGTTATATAATAGTCATTATTATCCTCTACTGCTCTATTTCCTATAGACCAAAATCGTTTATTTTCATTATTGATAAAATATATAATTTCTGAAGGTATATCTTTACTAGCATAATTTGTAAATGCCGTTAACCTATTTAACCTACTGTTTTTACTCCAAGTATATCCGCCTGCTCCATCTGTAACTAATGTTCCAAATTCTTTATTAGCAAGTACATTACTCCAAACTGTTGGAAGTACACTATCTTTATTTGTCTTTATATAATATTCCTTTCCATTTTTAGAAAAAGCTCCATATTCATTATAATATTTTAAATTTTTAGTAGAATCTATTTTTTCCAAATTAGGTGTTCTTATTTTCTCATTATGCTTAATTTCTACTTCTTCTAATGGATTTATAATCTCTTTTCTTTGTTTATTATATATTCTTTTTATTTTATTTAATTGATAATTTATATTTCCTAAATTGGCATCTATTACTAAATTAGCAGAAAATAAAAACAAATTATTTTCTACTTGTGTAAGATTGCTAGCTACCAATACAAATATTCCACATCTTACATTTTTCATATATTCTAAGTGTGCATTTAGTATTGCAGAATTTATATACTCTACTAAGTAATCTTCTTCACTTAAAATAATAAATTCTATTGGAATATTTTTTATTCTTAAAATTTCGTATAACTTTAAAAGTTCATTTAACAAATATATATCATTTATATTCTTTAGTTTTAACATTAAAATTGGAAAGTCCCCAGAAATTCCAAACTTCCATAAGTCACTCTTGTTAAAATTTTCATTTTTAACTTTATTTTTATAATACCAACTAACGTAACTAGGGTTTATTAATAAAGATATCAATTTTTGATATTCTGCAAGTTCATTTCCTTTTATTTGTAAATATCTTGCCTCTTCTATAGCCTTTGCTTTAGAAATTTCGAAAATATTACGTATTGCTTCTTGATTTTTTATCTTCTCTATATTATTAACTAGCTCTTCTTTGTCATTTGCTACAGATATTATAAAATATAATTCTACACTTTTATGTGCTGGAATTTTTAAAGTTCTTTTAATTGCCACAATTGGCTCTGTAACAAGACCTATAGAATTTGAAAATCTTTTTCCTTCTTTTATTGTTTGTGGAAAATTCATATCATTACAATCATTAAATTTTTGTGCATCTATTTCATATTCTAGTTCTCCCATTGTTTCATTTTCTGTATAAAAATTAACTCCTAAAAATATACCTTTGCTATTTTCATCTCTTTTTCGTCTTTCTATAATTAAGGTCTGATTTTCTTTATTATAATCATATCTTAAAAATAAATTGTTAAAAGCTTTGTGTGCAATATCTGCATTAATATCAGAAATAATTGGCTCGAAGCATCCTGTAACTTCTAATATTTCTTCTTCATTCCCAATATTATTAAATTTAATTTTTCTTATCTCTGTGGGTTCATTTTGGCTAACAGTAACATCTATTTTCGTTTCTATATTTCCATCTGTTCTTTCTATTGTATTACTATCTGGTTTGAATATAGCTTTATATTTGCTTGGTCTTACAATATCCTTATAATAATTAGAAGTCCAAATTTTATTTTCATTTATATTCTTTATAAAAAAATTAATTCCTTGTAAATTATCATCTGTACTTTTATATCTATTTATATAAATATTATTTATTTTACTATATCCATTTCCTTTTGCGTCCATTAATACACTATAATCTTGGTTAGAAATAACATTACATCTATTTTCCTTTTCTACATTATCTATTTCTACTCTATAATAAGATTCATAATCTTTATATTTAAGCTTTTCTGGTACTTCTTTTTTCTCTTTAGTAATAATAATATCCTCTGGCATTCTTTCTTGCAATAAAATCTCTGTTCCTTCTATCTCTGGATTTTTTGAAAACCTTTTCTGAATAATATTTTTATGAAAAAAATTATTTATAGAAATTAAAATTAGTGCTTGATGGTGTGCCATAAAAGTTTTTACCACTTCACTTCTTTCATTTGGTTTTAACCTACTTTTAGTATAATCTATTGCCTCATATAAACCATATTTTCCAAAAGCTCCTTCTTCTTCCAGTCTTTCTATATTTTCTAAAACTTCTCTTGGATAATCACATATTGCAAGAATGGTTCCATAAGACGAAATAACCATTTCATCTCCTAGTCCTCTTTTAAGACCAAGCCATGGTATTCCAAAAGCTTTATATTGGTAATTAGATTTTAAATCTTTTAAATTGAATGCAGATTCAGAAATTCCCCATGGAATGTTTAGCTTTTCACTATATTTAATTTGACTCATAATCATAAATTTACAAGACTCATCTAATAAGCTACCATGGTAACTCTTCATATTTATATTTGGCATTAAATATTCAAACGCTGTACCAGACCAAGATATTAAACCTTTATACCCATCCATAGCAGTTAATGTTCTATTTAAACAAGCCCAATGTTTTGCTGGTACATCTTTTTTTGCAATAGCTATAAAACTAGCTTGTCTTGCTTCAGACGCTAACAAATCGTAATATGAATCTGTAAGCTTATTTGTAGATACATCAAACCCTATAGAAAATAATCTCGATGAACTATCATATAATAATGAAAAATTTGTATTTTCAATTATTCTATCTATTAAAAAAATATAATCTTCTACATTTTCATATAATCTAATATGTTCTTTTAAAAATTGCCTTACAACATAAAGATATCCTATAAAATTACCACTATCAACAGTAGATACATATCTTGGCTCTAATGGTGCTAATGTTTTTATGTTGTACCAATTATATAAATGTCCATTCCATTTTTCTAATTTTTCTACAGTATCTAGTATCTTCTGTAATACACTAACAGTAGAATATATATTCTCAAACCCCATATCATATGCAGAAATTACAGATACCATCGCAAGACCAATATTTGTGGAAGATGTTCTATCTACAATTTTTTCTTTTCTGTTTTCTTGGTAATTGTCTGGTGGTAAATAATTCGTTTCTTCTACTAAATAATCTTTAAAAAAGTCCCATGTCTTTTGTGCAATGTTTACAATATAATTTTGGTGCTTTTTGTCTATCTTTTTTAATGGATCTTTTTCTGGAATCGGTTTACTTATTCTAAAACTTATAATTGGGCTCACAAGCCACAATACCCCTATTGCAATTGCTATATAATTAATGCTAAAAGCATTTATAAAAACTGCCAAAACTAAATTTATAAACATATATCCTACATAAGAGTCTAAGTCATTATCTTTATTTGCTTCTGCCTCTTCTGCTGTTGTCCATTCTAGTATTTTCTTTTTACTTACATATTTTCTATATAACGCTTGTACAATAGCTTTTGTTTCTACATAAGTTTTAGTTGGAAAAAATCCTATGTCTAATATAAATTTAGTAATTATACCTCTCCATCCATTTACTGTTTTAACAAATGAATTTTTAAATTTTTCACCATCTCTTCTATAAATTATTTTATTTATTCCTTCTAAAATTAAATTTATTGTAATAGCCATTACAGAAATTAAAATAATTCCAAATTTATTTGTATAAATTCCTACTAATAATAAAATTAGTGTAAACAGTCCTATTATGCTTCTTCTTAAGTTATCTAATATTTTATATTTAGATAACCTATTAATTGGATTTTTTACAGTTTCATCTTTACTATTCTTTATATATTTAAATAACCAGTTACATATTTGCCAATCTCCTCTTATCCATCTATTAAGCCTTGTCATAAAAGCTATAAGTTTACTTGGATACCCATCCATTAATAAAATATCACTAGCAAGACCTGCTCTTAAATAAGATCCTTCTAGTAAATCGTGACTTAATACTGTATATTCTGGAATAGCATCTTTTAAAACAGTATAAAAAGTATTTAATTCATATATTCCTTTTCCCGTAAATATTCCTTCATTAAAATTATCTTGGTAAAAATCCGAAATTGCATTTGTATATAAATCTGTTCCAGGGGAACCTGCAAATATTTTGCTAAACCAAGATTTCTCTGCTTCATTTAAATTTATTCCTACTTTAGGCTGTATTATTCCATGTCCTTCTACTACTATTCCATCCTTTAACACTGGCTTATTTAGTATATGTTCCATTGTTCCTATCAACTCGAATGCAGAATTTAAGATAAGATTTGTATCCGAATCTAGTGTAATAATATATTTTATATTTGGTATTTCTTTCATATTACTTATTGTATTTAAAGCAAAATCTTCTTCACTTCGATTTATTAGGAAAGAATTAAATTGCATAAGAAGCCCCCTTTTTCTTTCCCAACCTAAATATTCATTTTCGCCTTCATTCCATTTTCTTTTTCTATATAAAAAGTTAAAAATTTCTTTATTATATTTCTTATTAAGTTCATTTACCACTTTTATTCCCGTAACTGCAATTTCTTTATCTTGGGTTCTCCTCTCTATTTTAGATGGTTTACAATCCCCAAGTAAAGTAAAATATAAATTATCACTTTTGTTTGCTAAAAAATACACCTCTAATTTTTTAAACATTTCTTCTACTTTTTCTTTAGAGTCAACAATTGTTGGTATTACAACCATTGTTGCTTGCTCTTTTGAAATAGCATTTCGCATATCTATTTTAGGTAATAACTTTGGTTTTACAATTTTGCTAAAAATGTATTGTGTAAATTGATTTATAATTTCGTGAATTGGTAAAGCCCCCAATACACTTAAAATATAATTATTATATAATTTTCCTATTAATATAGATATTAGTAATGTAGCTCCCCATGTGAATGCAATTAAAAAATTTAATTTTGTTTCGTTTTTCATACTAATTGGTTTATATTTTATTTCTTTATATAATTCAAATTTACCTTCATCTATTAAATAATATCCTATATGGCTTTTCTTACCTTGTTTACCTGTTGATAACTCTACAATTTTTCTTGCAATATACACTTCTGATATTTTTGTTTTCTTTGCAAGTTCCTTTATTTTTCCTCTATAATATGCTTTTGTTTTATAATCCATTTTGTTGTACACTTCTGCTGGATCCATCTTTAGTATTTCTTCTACTCCATTTATTCTTTCGAAAATCTCCTGAAAATCGATTCTTGATATATTTTTTAGAGTTGTTATGCAATTTCCCATTAAAACTTTTTTTATAGCAATTCCAAAGTGTTCTTTTTTTATTACATCATTAATATTTGTCCCCATTTTTTCTACTGCTTCTTCTAATGCTTCTATATATTCATAATTGTCTTTATCTGTTTTCTTTAATTTGTAAGACATATATTCTATAAAAGGATATTTCATCTCGCCATAACCAAATTTGTAACTTTTGTATTGTTTTTTATTAAATTTTTGTACATCTTTATTCTTCTGTTCTACCAGTCTTTCTATTATATTTTCTACTCTATATTTTTGCATTTGACTTGCATATATCTTCTCGCAAATATCTTTTATATTTTCTACAATTACAATTTTTATAAATAATTCTATATTCCATATTTCGTCCATATTTAAAGTTTTTCTTCTTTGGTAAGATGTAAGCATAAACTCTAAGTTTTCCTTATTTATGTTGCTATCAGTATACGTACACATTTCCTTTGCAAGTACATATATTCTTGCATATCCTGCATATTGCCCATTATCCAGTCCTAAAAACTTTTTATATTTTGTAAGAGTTAATTCGTCCTTTATTTGTTTTACTCTTTCTTCTATAATATAATAATTATCTAATAGCCATTCCCCTGCTGGATGTATATCTATTCCAATCTTTATGTGTTCATTTAGCAAATTATACACCATACTAATATATTTAAAATCTTTTTCTAAAGCCGGTATTGGATATGTTTTTTCTTCCGATTCAGGTTTCAAATTATGGTCACATGCTAATTTTTCCATGTACTTTTCTAATTGCTTTTTATCTAATAAAACACCAAACATGTTATTCTCACTCCTAAAATAGCTTTAGGCTTATTTTTTCCACGTTTGGTAATTTTATACGTTAAATTAATGAACTATAAGGACTTTTTTGTTCATTTTTAATGTTATAAAAGTTTAAGCACGTATTTATCTTTGCCTTAGAAATATTTTGTATTTTTTCATACTAATTATTCATAAAAATAATTTATTATGCCATTATATATTCCCCATGCTAATTTATCTTGGTATTTATCATCTTGTAACTGTTGTTCTTCTTGTTCATTAGAAAGAAAACCACATTCTACTATTGTAAGTGGAATTTCTACATTTTTTACTATATATACATTATCTAACTTCATTGGAACTCTATTATTTTCTTTCTCAATTGTTTTAGTTAAGTTTTCTTGTATTGCTGTTGCCAATTTTTCTCCTTGTTCACTTCCTTTTTTAAAGAATGTTTGCCAGCCAGAATATTGGTTTTGTGGTATTTTGTTTAAATGAATGGATACAAAAATATCTGCTGATGATGAATTTCCTATCTTTACTCTATTCTTTATATCCGATATTTTTTTGTCTTTTATATTTGTTTTATTCATATCGTAAATGCCATTTTCATCAGATCTTGTTAATATTACTGTTGCCCCACTTTGCTCCAATAAATTTTGTAATTTTAGTGCTATCTTTAAATTAATTTCTGCTTCCGATATTCCATTTGTACTAACTGCTCCTCCATCTGGATTTCCATGCCCTGCGTCTATTACTATTACTTTATTACTAACTGGTAATGCCACTGTTTCTATAGTTTCTTCTTTTAAATTAATTTGAAATATTCCGATTGCAACAATTATTATTAATAAGCTTGCCAATAACATTATTCTTTTTTTGCTTAAAAAAAACATTTTCCACCTCACACATAAAAAACTCATATAGTTTTAATATAACTATATGAGCTTTTGCTTATTTTATGTATTTATTTTTCTAAGTCTAATTTAATATGTACATCTTTTAATTGTTCATTAGATACTACAGAGGGTGCTCTCATTAATAAATCTCTCGCTTTTTTATTTTTTGGAAAAGCTATTACTTCTCTTATATTTTGCGAATCTGCTATAAGCATAACTATTCTGTCTATTCCTGGTGCAGCTCCTGCATGTGGTGGAGTACCATATTGGAACGCATTATATAATGCTCCAAATCTTTCTTTTACATCTTCTTCTGTATAACCAGCTATTTCAAATGCTTTTATCATAATTTCTGGATCATGATTTCTAACAGCTCCTGAAGCCATTTCATAACCATTACATACTAAGTCATATTGATAAGCATATATCTCTAATGGATCTTTTGTATTTAAAGCTTCTAATCCTCCTTGAGGCATAGAAAATGGATTATGGCTAAAATCTATTGTTCCTTCGTCTGATAACTCATACATTGGAAAATCTACAATGAAGCAGAATCTATATACATCTTTTTCTAGTAAATCTAATCTCTTTCCAAGTTCTATTCTAACTAAACCTGCTATTTTTTGTGCTTTCTCAAATTCATCTGCTATAAAGAACATTGCACAATTATTTTTTGCACCGTATTTTTCTTGTAGTTGTTCTTTTATTGTTGGTGTTATAAATTTAGAAATTCCTCCTACAACTTCACCATTTTCATCTATTTTTGCCCAAGCTAAGCCTTTTGCGCCAACATCATTTGACATTGCAAATTCTCCCATTTTATCGAAGAATTTTCTACCTTGGCTATTACCATCTGGCACTACTATAACTTTTACAGTTTTTCCTTTAAAGGCATTAAATTCTGAATCTTTAAAACATTCTGTAACATCTTGTATTATTAAAGGATTTCTTAAATCTGGTTTATCTATACCATATTTTTCCATAGCTTCTTTATATGGAATACGTACAAATGGACCTTTGTCTACTTGCCAATTTGTAAATTTTTCGAAAGTAGCAGGTACCACTTCTTCTATTACTTTAAAAACATCTTCTTGTGTTGCAAAACTCATTTCAAAATCTAATTGATAAAATTCACCTGGTGCTCTATCTGCTCTAGGATCTTCATCTCTAAAGCATGGTGCTATTTGATAATATTTATTAAATCCAGATACCATTAATAATTGTTTAAATTGTTGTGGTGCTTGTGGAAGTGCATAAAATTCACCTGGATTTAATCTGCTTGGTACTAAGTAATCTCTTGCACCCTCTGGTGAAGAGTTTGCTAAAATTGGAGTTTGAATTTCTGTAAAGTCTAATTCCTCCATTTTATCTCTTATTGTTTTTAATATTTTAGAACGTAATAAAATATTATTATGTAGTTTTTCACTTCTTAAATCTAAAAACCTATATTCTAGTCTTAAGTCTTCCCTTACTTCTTGGTTTGTGTTTACCTCGAATGGCAATACATTTTTACATTTTCCTAATATTTCGATTTCTACTGCCTTTATTTCGATTTCTCCTGTTGGCATATTAGAATTTTTACTTGCTCTTTCCACAACATTTCCTTCTACACGCAAACAACTTTCTGTAGTTAAATTTTTTATTTTATCTTCTAATTTATTATCTATTAAAATTTGTGTTATTCCAAATTCATCTCTTAAATCTATAAATACCATTCCACCTAGGTTACGTATTTTTTGGACCCAACCTGATAATCTTACTTCTTCATTTACATTATTTATATTTAATTCTCCACATGTATGTGTTCTATAAATATTTTTTACTACTTTCATATTATCCTCTTCCTTTTATTATAGTCTTTGTCTATTATACTCTAATTTTTGCTAAATAACAATATTTACATATAAGAATCTTCTAATACTAAGTTTAGTTTTGTTCTAACTAATTGGGTTAAATAAAAAAGAAGACTATATTTTATGTGCACTCTGTTTAAGTTAAATATTATTATACTTAAGTTAAATATTATTATACTTAACTTAAACGAGTACACTTTATTTTTACAGTCTTCTCTTTTCTTTTTCTATTTCCTTTTGAATCATCTTTTTACTATCTTTAAGTATAGATATATGATTTGCCGAAAATATCTTTTTTGGCTCCTTAAAACCCAATTGTGAATTTAAAGATACAATTCCATCTCCATAAATCTTAAACCGTTTGTCGAACCACTTTAATATTAAATCTAACACTGTTTTGCACTGTTTTCCATTTAGCGAACTTGCAATTACATATATATCAAAGTTCTTTAGCAGTTCTTCGTCTAAGTTTTCCCTCATATAGTTTGATCGTATTTGTATGTCCCAATCTACTGGATAATTGCCATATACAATTTTTATTAATATGAAATCTTCCATTTTATAAATTAGTTTCTTCCATTTACTTTTGTCTTTGTATATGCGTTTCCTTAATAAGCTTGGTGTAGCTGCTTCTGTTCCTTCTATTGGAGCATTTACAACAAATATTTTGTATTTGGAGTAATTTGTTAAATTGTTTGCAACAGAAGTTATTGCCATATTGCCACATTTTGATTTCATTACTAAAAAAATCTTTCCATACATATTCTCTACAGTTTTTAACCATATCGCTAATTGTTCCCCTGCTGGCTTTAACCCTTCATTTTCTTTCCGAAAATAAAAAGTATATACATCACAGCCTTCATAAAGTGGTTCTTGCATTTTCATTGGTCTAAAGTCTATAATATCTCCATTTCCAATTACTACTGCTACTTTTTTGCTTTGACTTTCTTGTACTTTATATACAAGAGTTTGAGATGTTTCATACATTAATTTCCGCATAAATTTCCTCCTACTTCTTTTATAATGTTGCTTATTATACTCTAAATGTAGCCTTTAAGTCAATTTAGATAATATTTTTTTGCATACTTCTAAGATTTATTTTTTGACCTGCACATAAAATTTGTAAATATTCTAACTTCCTCTTGACTAACTATTTATAATTTGATAAAATACATATGCTTTAATAAAATTGTTTTTGCAGGTATAGTTTAGTGGTAAAATAAAACCTTGCCAAGGTTTAGTTGTGGGTTCGATTCCCACTACCTGCTCCACAATCTTAAACATTAAAAATTGGCGCTATAGCCAAGTGGTAAGGCACGAGTCTGCAAAACTCTGATCCCCGGTTCAAATCCGGGTGGCGCCTCCAAAACCCCTAGTATAACTACTAGGGGTTATTTTTTATTCATTATATATTTTACTTTCTATTTACTCTTAAAGCTCTTAGTGCATTTATAATTGCAATAATAGAAACACCTACATCTGCAAATACTGCTCCCCACATAGTAGCTATCCCTACAGCACTTAAAACTAATACTAATATTTTTACAAATATAGCAAATATTATATTTTCTTTAACTATTCTCATAGTTCTTTTAGAAAGTTTGATAGAATCTACTAATTTAGATGGTTCATCTGTCATAATAACTACATCTGCTGCTTCTATTGCAGCGTCTGAGCCTAGGCCACCCATTGCTACCCCTATATCTGAAATAGCTAAAACAGGTGCATCATTTATTCCATCTCCTACAAATACAAGTTTTCCTTTTTGTGTTTTATCATGTAGCAATTCTTCTACTTTTTTAACTTTACCATCTGGTAATAATTCTGTATATACCTTATCTATATTTAATTCTTTTGCAACTAATTCTCCAACATTTTTTCTATCTCCTGTTAACATTACAGTTTGTTTTACATTGTTTTTCTTTAACAGTTTTATAGTATCTTTTGAATCGTCTTTTATTTTGTCTGCTATTACTATATATCCTACATATTTTTTATTTATAGCTACATATAAGATAGTTCCCATATTATCACATTTAGAAAAACTAATTCTATTTTCATTCATTAATTTTTCATTACCAACCAATACTTCTTTATCTTCTACTTTAGCTATAATTCCAAAACCAGGTATTTCATTTGTATTTATTATTTTTTCTTCATTAATTTCTTTCCCATACGCATTCTTTACAGAAAGTGCAATAGGATGATTTGAGTAATGTTCACTATATGCAGTAACTTCTAATAGTTCCTCTTTACTTATACCTTCTGGAGCAATTTTTTGTACCTCAAATACTCCTTTTGTTAATGTACCTGTTTTATCAAATACAACTATTTCCGTATTTGATAGTGCCTCCAAATAATTACTTCCCTTTATTAAAACTCCCATTCTAGAAGCTCCACCTATTCCTCCAAAAAAGCTTAATGGTATAGAAATAACTAAAGCACAAGGACATGATACTACAAGAAATGATAATGCTCTATATATCCAGTCTGAAAAAAGAGCATCTTTTATAATAAGAGGTGGCACAACTGCAAGAATTAAAGCAATAATAACAACTATTGGTGTATAATATTTTGCAAATTTAGTAATAAAGTTCTCTGACTTTGACTTTTTATTACTTGCATTTTCAACTAAATCTAATATTTTACTTACAGTAGATTCCCCATATTCTTTTGTTACTTTAACTTTTATAACACCATTTAAATTTATAAAGCCACTTAGTACTTCTTCATTTTCTTTTACATCCTTTGGAAGACTTTCTCCTGTTAATGCTTTTGTATCAAAACTCGAACTTCCTTCTACTATTATTCCATCTAATGGTACTTTTTCTCCAGGTTTTATAATTATTATTTCTCCTATTTTTACATTTTCTGGCTTTACTTTTTCTACTTCTTTATTTCTCTCTACATTTGCAAAATCTGGTCTAATATCCATTAAATTAGAAATTGATTTTCTAGATTTACTTACTGCATAGCTTTGGAATAATTCTCCTATTTGATAAAATAACATAACTGCTACAGCTTCTGGTAACTCACCAATAGCAAAGGCTCCAATTGTTGCAACTGCCATTAAAAAATTTTCGTCAAATACTTCTCCTTTTATTATATTTTTAAAAGCCTTAATTACTATCTCTATTCCCACTATTGCGTATGCTATAATATATAATATATTAATCACCCATATATTTCCAAAATTTGATACAAGTGCTATAAAAAATAATATAAGTGCTACTATAATTTTAATGCTATCCTTTTTCATTTATTTTCCTCCTATATAAATTTTTAATTATCTTTCGTTATCTTTTTTCGTATATTCCATTTTTGTGTTCAATATGTTCTATTCCTATTTCAAAAACTTTCTTTATATGTTCATCATCTAGCATATAAAAGACTTCTTTTCCCTCTTTTCTACATTTAACAATTCCACTTCTTCTTAAAGTCCCTAATTGATGTGATATGGAAGACTTGCTCATTCCTAACACGTTTGCTATATCGCACACACACATTTCATTTTGATCCAATGCAAATAATATTTTTGTTCTTGTTGTATCTCCTATAATCTTAAAGAACTCTGCTAACTTATTAAAAGTATCTGGATCTGGCATTCTTTTTTTAGTACTTTCTACCATATCTTGGTGTATTACATTACAATCACATATAAATTCATTTCTAGCCATCTTTTTCCTCCTTTATAGTTGAGTATATATTCAATCTTGTTTTAATTATAATTGAATACATATTCAATTGTCAATACTTTTTATTTTTATGTACTATTTTTTTATCTCTTTCATATTATATATTAATATAAATTATTAAATGGCGACATAGCCAAGTGGTAAGGCACGAGTCTGCAAAATTCCCATCCTCGGTTCGAATCCGAGTGTCGCCTCCAAAAAGAGAGAATATCATACTATTGATATTCTCTCTTTTTCACATAGCCTTTTCCATATTGCTTATATTATTAGTAATAAAAATTCTTAAGTAATCTAAAAACTCTAATTTACCTATTTCCTTTTCTGCATAAATATCTAGTTCTAATATCTTCTCATTTTTTATAAAAACACATAATTTTCCTACATAAGTATTTTTATGCACAGGAGCAGGAATTTCTTTTATATTGTAAATTTTGACATCTATATTATCCTTATCTATCTTTTTTATTGGATAATATGTATTATCTAGCTCTTGCAAAAATGTTGTTAAATTATTTTTCTTCCCTTTAATAACTTCTATTCTACTTTCATTTATCTTTTTCCATTCTGCGTATTTCTTTTGTATTATTTCTTCCAAATTATATATTTCATAATTTTTATATGCGTACTCAATTAATTGTACACTATCTTTAGTTCTATCTTTTTTAGTATCTGCCCCTAAAACTACTGTAATTATATTCATTCCTTCTCTATTTACAGACGTTACTAAACACCTATTAGCTCCATTAGTAAATCCAGTTTTTACGCCATTCACACCTTCTAAATTTCCTAACAATTCATTAGTATTATTTAATGTCTTGCTTTGTCCATTAATAGATATAACTATACTTTTAGTGTTTACAATACTTGCAAATTTCTTTATTTCTAAAGCATAATCTGTCATTTTAGCAAGTTCCATAGCAGTAGTATAATGCTCTTGCATGTCTAATCCATGCGGTGTAATAAAATGTGTATTTTCTAATCCAAGTTCTTTTGCCTTTGCATTCATTTTATCCGAGAATCCTTGCACACTTCCACCAACATATTCTGCTAGTGCTACAGCTGCATCATTTCCAGAGACCAATAACAAACCATATAATAAATCATTCACTGTAATTTTATCTCCACTTTTAAGTCCTAATCTAGACCCACCTGTTCCCGCAGATTTTTTTGACACTGTTACTACATCATTTAAATTAGCATTTTCTAACACCACTATAGCACTCATTATCTTAGTTGTAGATGCCATAGGTCTTTTTTCATTTTCAGCTTTTCCCCATATTACTCTTTTAGACTTTCTATCATATATAATACCTGCACGAGAGTTAATCTTTGGCTCTTCATTACAATTTGAAGTTTGTATTTCTTCATTTTGCCAACTTATAAATTCTTGCCCTTCTATATCATCACCATAAGAAATACTTGTAAAGCTAAAAATTAAAATTATTATTATAATAAAAATTCTTCTATACAACACAAAAATCACCTATTTCAATATATTCAAATAGGTGATTTTTATTCTTTTTATTAATATTTTCTTTTTTACTGTTCTGGATGTATCTTCGTTTACGCTAAAAAGATTTTAATTATAATTAATATCTTCTTCTTTCTCCTGGCCAACCATTCTCTTCTTCTTCCTCTTCTTCTGCTCTAGCTTGTTCTTCTTTTTTTCTTTCTTCTATTGCTATTTTTTTCTCTAGCTCTTTTTTTGATACTTTTTCTTCTTCTAATCTATATTTTTCTATATCTACTTCAGATGGTTTATAATTTGAAGTTTCTATGGGTTCATTTGTATTTCTGTTCGTTAATGATATATTTCCAAAATTTATATCTATTCCTAAACCAGAAGTCTTTCCATCTTTTCTTGGAACAACCATATCTACACTACTATCTCCACATCTACCTGGCTGTTCATCTGGTCTTGCTGTTCTTGCCCCGTAAAAATCTGGATTAAGTTCAAATTTATTATCTGGTCTTAAACCAAGTAAACAAATTGTACCATCTTTTGTAATACCCATATATTGATCTGCATATCCAGTTTCTTTGCCAACAACTTCCTTAGAAAAATTTTCATCTTCAATCTTTACTAATGAAACTAATTCCAATCCAGTATCTTCTTGCATCTTGTTTACAGTATCTTCTTGTTCCTTTTCCTTTTCAGCCTTGTTTAAGTCTGTTTTTTCTTTTCCTTTAGATAATTCTTCCAATTCCTTCGGATCTAAATTTTCTAAATTTAAATATTGTGATGGTATTACTTCTTCTAATTCTTTTTTATACTCTTCTGTTACTTCTATTAATTGTTGTTCATTTTCTTTCGCTATTAGACTATAATTCTTATATATTTCGTAATCTCCAGTTTCATATGCCACTAAAGCTAATTGCTTTGCTTTTACTTTTATTTGTTCTACTTCTAAGTCTGATAAAGAATAAATATTTTCTATCTCTTTATTGTTTGTTGGATCTTCCATTATTTTATTTTTTAGTGACATTAAATATTTTCCATCATTTTCCTTATCTTCTAGTTTTTTTATTTTTTCTTCTAATTCTTTAATTCTCTCGTTTTGTAATTGTAGTCTTTCTGTTAAATTTTTCTCTGACATATGCATCCCTCACTTACTATTGTTTTACATCAAATGATATTTTAAAATCATTAAATCCATTTTCTATTAATATAAATTTTTGGTCCATAGAATACTCTACATTTAAAGGTGTTTTTATTGTAGTAAATAGTATATAGTATTGTCCTTGTCTTTCTATATTATTATATTCAACTGCAATTAGAGTTTGTGGGAATTTTTCTTCTGCATATTTTTTAAATTCCTCTACAGTTTTAAAATAATTATTTTTAAAATCTGGATACAATAATTCATAAGCTTTATCATATTCTTTATTTTCTATATATCTTATAAACTTCCCACAATATTGCTGTATTCTAGTTCTTTCATCTTTGTTTTTTAAATCTGCAATCTCTAATTCGTTTGTATTTTCGTCTATTTCTTCTTTAGTTAAAGTATTTTCTTTTGTAACATTATTAGTAGTTTCTTTTTGATCTTTTCCGTTATTACTTACTGTATTTATTACAACAATAACTATAATAACAATTATTAATAAAAAGAATAATATTTTAAATCCCTTACTATCAAAAAACGTTTCTTTCATATTTCCCTCCATTATTCTGCCATAGCATATATAATTTTTGGATTAGTAGATGTCATATTTGCAAAATAAACTCTTAGTTCTAGTGGCTCTTCGTGATTTTCATATTTAAAGCTCATTATAAATGTAAAATATTTATTTTTTCCAGCAGTTCTATATGTATTAGAATCAATTTCGCAATACTCAAAATTGCTACCTTCATAGTTATTTTCTTGCAAATATTTTGCTAATTTTACAAAATCTTCTTCTTTATTTATTCCTAAATTCTCTTCTATTTCATTTTTGTTTTTAGAAAAGAAAGTTTTTATTTCTTCTTCTTTTAGTCCTTTAAGATCTTTAAATAAAGAAGGGATATATTCTTTTGTTAAGTAATTTAGGCTTCTATATAAATCATTTTTATCGTTTTGGCCTTCATATTTTATAGTTAATTCTGCTATTCCTCTTGGGAATACTTTTCCTTCAGAATATTCTTCTACACTTTCTTGTAGTAACTGTTCATCTACTTTATTAGTTTCATCAGAAACTTTTTTATTAATAGCTTTATTTACTAAAACAATTATTACTATAACTACAACAATAATAGCTATTGTAATTAAAACCTTTTTTAAAAATTTCATATTAATCCTCCACATTAACCTAGTGTTGCTATTTGTGATGAAGGTGTTCCATTTATAAAGTCTGTCCATGGAGTTTCTGTATGGAATGTATATTTTGGAAAACTATCACTATATGGATTTCTATATTCTTCATCTACCGCTAATACACCACGTACATGTCCTCTTCCTTTTAATTGTTTTTCATAGTTCATGTTTGTACCCCAGTGGTTCTCAAAATCTTCTACTGTTAATGTTTTCTTTTCGTTAAATATTTTTACTACTTTACCACATTCAGAAGGACTCGCATGGTGTAAATCCACCAGAGCATCTAGCATACTTTCCGATAATCCATTTTGGTCTGGTATATCTTCTAAAATAGTTGCCCTTGCTGCCTCTAATACTAAAACAAATACGTCCTGTGCTTCTTTTTTAGGTACTCTTCCAGATTGTAAATGTTCTTTAAAGTTTGGATACATGTTTGGAACTTCTCCCATATTTGCAACATGGTGAGTTAAACCAAATGCTGTCGTATTACCTGCACCATCGTTTAATACTTCTACACCATAGCTGTCACCTAAATCATATTCTCCTTCACATGCACCTTCTAGTTCTACACCTAACCAGAATATGAATTCTTCTGGAAATTCTGTTTCTATTCCTTTTTTTACAAGTCTTATATAAGATTCCACATCTTCTACAATAGAGTTCTCTCTATTCATTAAATATAAACCTAAATCTGAAGATGTAGTTGTACCTATTACTGTACCTTCTTTTATATACTTCTTTCCGTCTTTTTCTATATATGCTGGTGCTTCCACTCTTTTCTTCTCAGCTTCCTCAAATTCTTCTGCTATTGGCTCTACTTCCTCATAATCGTCTGCATAACCATTTTCTATAAAATACCTATTTGTATGTGTTACTTTTTGATACTCAGATGATACATTTTCATCTATTGTTCCTTTTTTAAATCCTTTTATATACATTGTAAATCCTGTACAAATACCTTTATATTCATTATAAAATTCTTCATATTCTGGAATAGCAGATGTGTCTAGTACTTTTATTTTTATATAATCTTCGCCTTCTTCTATAATTTCTCCAGTTACTGGTGAAAGTACATTTAAGTCTTTTTCGAATCCATCTATTGCTCCAGTTTTACCATCACCCTTTGGACGATATGCACATATAAAGTCTGTTATTGGCTCACTAAACGGTTGACTTGTATAAGAACTATATGCTCCTGTTAATTGAATTCTATCTGCACTACCACAATCATATCTTAAGTCTTTACCTGCACATATAAATGTATGCGCTGCAACAGATTTATCTGCATTAGTTTCTCCTGAAAAAACAATATCTCCTGCTTGTACTTGGTTTACATCTTCTATTCTTTCCCAACCTTTTTCTTTACAGTAATCCATTAGTGGACTTCCTCCAGCTGAAGTTGTTAATCCACATTCTGGTTGGTCTGTGTAACCACATTTATAAAGTGCCCATGCAACTAATCTATCGCAACTAATTCTTTTAACTCCATCGCTATTAGTTTCTCCATTACTATCTGGTGGCATATGCTCTGCATGACCATATGTAAATCCATTTTCTTTTACATATGTAGTAACTTCTTTTGCCGCGTCTAAAAATTTAGTAACAAAATCTTGACTAGTTGTTGTTGTTTGATCTGTAGGTGTTGTGCCTTCTTCATCCAAGTCTGGTACACCTTCTTCTCCACCTGCTGTTGCATCATGATTAAAGTTAGGTTTATATATTTGTACCTCTTCGTCTTCTTTTATTCTTTCACTACCATCTGCTTCTTTTCCTGCGTTTATATTATCTGTTGATACTTTACTTCTTATTAAAGTTCCATAATCCGCTTGTTGTTTTTCGTATCTTCTTTGTGGCCAGTAAGTATTTATATATCCACTAAGTGGCCATTGGAATACATGAGTTTCTTCTTTTATAAAGTCTTCTTGTGTAAAATATCCTAAGTCTAAGAATAATCTTTTTAAGTCTCTTAAAATATATTCTGAGTCCTCTGTTTTAGAATTTTCTAGTATTGCAAATGCTTCTAGTGCATTTTGTCTAACATTAACTTCTTTATAAAAGTTTGTTCCATCCTCTGCTTCTTTTTGCTCTACTGCTTCTTCTGCTGCCTCTCTTGCTATTGAATCGCTTTGTACTCTATCCCATGAATCAGAATATGCCTCGTCATATACTTTTCTTAATTCATCTATTTTTTTAGCTGTATTAATACTTCCATCATATATAAAATATTTAGCTGGTTTATCTGCTGTACCTGCAAATAATTCTTTTGTATGTTCGTTAGTTTCGCCTCTTATTGCGTCTTTTACTTGTACTAATTCTCCTCCTGCTGCTACAGTCTCTATTGTATAGAATGCCCCCTTATCATTTGGTGCCAATGCTGAATCATCAGACTGTGCAACTGGTTGAAATTCATTTTCATATGTTCTTTCTCCAGTTGTTCTCGAATACGCATCATATCCATCTTCTCGATATTTATTACTTTCATCATAGAAAACTACATCTCTATACCAATGCTTTTCTACTAATTTTATATATGGTTGAATTCTTTGAACTTGTGTACCTGCACCTGTTCCTTCTCCATTATTGTAATCAATTGCAGCATCTATAGCATCTGTAGTTAATCCTATTTTTTCTAATTCCTGTTCTAATTCCTTAACTTTGTCACTAGTTTTTTTATCATATTCAATTAATTTGTCAACATCTGCTTTAACATTGTCCTTTATACTTGCAAATTTTTCTTGTAATAAAGTAAATAATTCTTCTGCTTCTTCATCTGTAATTTCTTCTCCTCCTGATGATGATCCATGCTCTTTCTTTTTCTCAAATTCTTTGTAAAATTCGTCCATAAATCCTGTAGTATCACCTTCATAGGTCCATTCATTCCAAAAAGAACCATCATGTACTGTTTTTCCTGTAATCTCTGCATACGTTTTACCTACTTCATCTGTATAAAATGTAATGTCTTCATTAGATTCTTTAACTTTACTAATTGCACTATCTAAATAATCATTAAAAAACTTTTGTACACAAAATTCATAATTAAACATCGCTGTATCATCTGCAGCATCATATCTTTGTAAAATAGCTTCATTTTTCTTTATATAGTCTTTATTTCTTCCATCTTCTAGTGAAGCATTTAAGAAAGCTTCATAATTATAATAACCTGATTTTACATTTTCCACGGTTTCAGATACTTTACTAGCTTCTATAAAATCTTTTAGCGCTTGTAAATCGTCTACTGTCAATTTGTGTTTTTCTTCTTGTAGATGTTTATCTAAATCTTCTAAGCTATCATCTATTCCACCAAAGTTTGTTCCACCTTCTGGCATAGTATTTACATGATATTCAAACTTTATATTAGCTGTACTTTTAACAGTACCAATATGTATTCTTGTATCTTCTTCTGCATCCATATCTAATCTATACACTAAATCTGGTGCCATTGTAGCAATATGTAATGCCAAAGATAATTCTATTGGTTTTCCATATCTTGCTGTCCAACCTTCCATGCTATATGTATAGTATGTCTTCTTAAATGGAGCCTCCCATGCAGCAAATGTCATAGTCTTGTTTTCTACATCTGTGTCTACAGAATCCAAAAATCCCATTTTGTCTACACTCTCACCACCACTAGAATATACATCACTATCAAATTCTAGCATTCCAAATGTAGGCTCTGCTGTATCTTTCTCTGTTTCAAACCCCAGTAAAAATCCTCCCACATCACCTACTATATGTAAAAATTTGGAAACTCCTGCTTTAAACTTTTCATATGGCACATATGTATTATAATCGGCTGTTAAGTAAGCATTTAAATACTTACTATCCATAGTCGCCTCTTCTGAATCTCCATTTTCTATAAAATTACCATCTTCGTCTGTATATTTTCCAAAACCAAATTCATATGGCTTATATCCCATATTTGTTAAATATTCAGCTAATTCTTTTTGAGACTCACTACCAAACCTTGCAGAGTTACCCGAATAAAATGTTTTCAATTCTGTAAAAAAGGAGGTTGCAATATCTGTAACTTTGTTTATTAAAAGCCCTGGGCCTTCTGTTACATATGCTATAAGTCCTGTAGCAATAATAATTACCAGAATAATTACTATTGCTATTATAGCTACAGTCCCTAATGCTCCTAAACCTTTTAAACTTTTAATTATATTAACCAACATTTTTCCTTTTTTAATAGCCCCTGCTGTTGCTTTTCCTGCTTTATCTACCTTTTCTGCTCCAGAGCTTTGTCCAACTTGTGCTGAGTCATTTAAGTTATCATCTTCCAAATCTTGCCACCTCCATTATGTAGTATGGAAATTAATTCTTAATGTATATCTTCTAATTGCATTGTCTAATTCTTCTTGTTTTGTACTTTCATTTCCAGAATATGAACGTAATACTCTAATATCATTAAACATCATATATTCTGGAGCTCTTCCGTCATCACAATATTTATTAAATAAAAATGTATAACTTTTAGTTTCATTTGGTTTTAGCATTATTCCATATGAACCTACAGCTTGTTCATTTCTATTGTCTTCTCCTGTATATAACGTTACTTCATTCTTTGTAGACCCGTCTGCAATCACAATTGGATGTGTTGACCTATTTGTTATAGTAACTTTATATGTTTCATGATCATAAAATACATTTTTACTATATATATTTATCTTTAAATTTTCGTCTTCTGCAAACATATTTAAATCTGTTTTTCTAACAAATCCATCTATTGAAAGTTTTAAACTTTTGTCTTCCTCTGTAAATACAAATTTTTCTTCATCATAATAAAAATTCTTTCCTGTTAAACCTGTTGCCATTAAATCTTCCATTAAGTTTACATCATATATGTATTGTTTTCCTACATTGGAGAAATTTTGAATACTATAAGCTCTTTTATTTTCAAACTTTGCATCTACATATTTTTGGAAGGAGTTTAATGTTGGGTATACCTCAGCTTTACAGTCATCTGAAATCATATTATATGCAGCTTCATATTCTTTATTATTACACCTTTGTACAAATGTATCTATAGTGCTTTCTATTGTCTCTTGCCATTTTTCTGGAACTTCATCCTCTGTCATAACAGATATATTTGGTTCATATGTTGTTTCTGGAATTTCTTCTTTTGGCATATTTTTCAGAACATAGTTCACTAAGAATATTATTCCCCACAATATAATAATAAATATTATAACTTTTTTATACTTTTTAAAAAATCTTCTTATTTTTAACCTAGTATCTATAAAGCTCATATTTGCTCCTTCCATTATTTATATTAAGCATTTCCTCCACCAGTTCCATTTTGTCTTGCTTGTAGTTCTTGCATTTTCAGCATTGTTCTTTCCATATCTTTTGCAATATTCTTTGTTGACGCTCCCATTTGTTCAAATGATGTCTTAAATTGTGTTAAGCTTTGTGCTAATTGTTGATCTTCATCTCTAAAGTCATTAACTTCTCTTCCTTTTAGAACATCTCTTGCAATTGCCTCAAATTGTGTTTTTGCAAGTTCTGGGTTATTTTGTAAGCCTCTACTTTCCACAAAACTATTGTAATTACTTCCAAGTTGTGCTCTTTCTGCTGTCTTTATGTTTGCTTTTCTTTGTGCTGCTACTCTAGCCGATTTACCAGCTGTATATACTCCTTGACCCATTTGGTATCCAATAATTGAACCGTTTAGCCCTGCAGACCCTGCCCCCATTGCTGCAAATGCTATTGGTGCAGCAAATCTTGTAGCAGCTTTTATAGAAGCTTTTGGCGCTGCAGTTAAAATTCTTCCCGCTGGGGTATTTGCAAGTTTTGCTGCATTAGCTTTTGCTCTACTAAATGCTGAAGGTTGCTTTGCTCCTTTTTTAAATCCTTTATTAATCTTCTTATCCATTTTTTCTTGGTTTCTAGCTTGGTTATTTTGGCTTGGTGTTTGTGTTCCACCTGTAGAAGGTGCTGCACCTGCTCCTCTTCCAGCACCAGAACCTCCTCCACCAGAAGCTGCAGCTTTACCAATTTTTCCAAGACTGCTTCCAAGTGATTTCATAAGTGCTAATGTCATGAATGTGTCGCCTAAGTTATGAGCATGTTCGAAACTGAATATTCCTCTTACTATATGCTCTGCTTGGTGAATAAATAATAACATTATACATCCCAGTATTGCTGCACCTAAAGTTTTATCTTGCATTAATGTTAATGCAGTCGTTGCAAACACTATATAAATTAAACACTGGAATGGCTGTATTAATACCGTATATACAAACTCTTTAACCCATTTATTTAATGCCTGTGATTGATTATCACCCATTTTATCTATTGCATATGTTACAGTAACAATTGGTGAAATAATTACCAAAAATGCTAATGTAAGCATACGTTTTATGTAGAAAATTAAGAATGATAATGTAACTCCTACTAATATACAGAAAGCTACTGCTGAACCAAATCCCATTGTAAACGAGAATGGATCTGCACCTTGCAGAGCAAAAGTATCTACTACATCTGAAAAGATCGAATTATCTGTCGACTCTCCCATTGCTTTTTCCATAATATTTACCAGTGCATTATTAGCATTTAGGGTAAATGCTATTATGTATTGCATTAAAAATACCAATATAAAACTGACTAGCCAATCTTTTAGCATTACTTTATATTTTGCCTCATCTGAAGCTACTGTAGAAATAGCCATTCTTATTCCTACATATATTAATATTGCAAGTAGAATGCCTATTGCTAAATTTCTAAGTGCATAATACCATATTGCAATATTCTTTCTTATTGTTAATACTCCCTCGCTTAAACTATTGTCAAAGTTAAAGAAATTTACATCTGTTATTTCTAGTTTGTCAAATAAAATATCTTGCGGGCTTATATTAATATTAAATTCTCCTCCAGCTATAGAAGCAACGCCACCAACTATTAGCCTTATTACATAACCAAATGATAAAATTAATAATCTTAATGGCCATGTAAGTAGCCCAGCAACACCATCAACAAGTCCCCCTAACCAGCTTTCATATTCTTCTGTTGCTTTTACTTCTTCCTTTTGTGCTTCTGTTGTTGCTGTATTAGTTGTATTATCTGCATATACAACATATGTTATATTGGGTAATACTATATTTAGCATGGTAACTATACATACTATAATTGTTAGTATTTTGAATAAACTCCTTTTCATGTTATCTCCTTTCCCCATTTATATCTATATTTCTAAAAGTTAAACTTGATAATACATTTTTAAGATTACTTCTACTTTCTGGTTGTACTTTAACATTTGGTCCTGTTTTGTATAAGTATGTATGATCTTTGTTATCCTTAGAATTTGCATATTCTCTGTCTATTCTTTGTAACCTCTGCATTTCATCTCTCAACTCTTCCATTTCTCTATCTACTTTTTTATCTGCATTATGTCTTTTCATTATATCTTCTATTGTAGATTTTAATGTATCTGTATTAATTGTTTCTGAGAAGTCTGTTTCTATGTTTGTATTATAGGTTAAATCACTAAATAGTTCTTTATGTGTTTCGATCTTCGTTTCTATTTCCATATCTAGGTCATCTGTAAACATAGCAACTCTTGCTTCTACTTCCTCACATATTCTTCTGTCTATATTTGGATCTATATTATTTGTTCCATATGCTTCTCTAATTCTTGCTGCTATATTATCTCTTGCTTTTTGTTTTACTCTTGCTTTTACTTCTTCTATGCTTCTTCTATTAATTGTTCTATCATCAAAGCCTAAGCTAGCCTTGTACTCAGATAATGAATCTTCCTTATCTATACGATCATCTACTATATCAGAAACTTCGTAAACATTTTCCATAGTTCTTCTATATGAATCATCAAATGAGGTTTTTGCCATTGCTTGTACTATTTTTTCGTCCTGCCCATTTCCACCTCTGCCTTGATTTCTAATTTCGTCTTCTTTTTCTCTTCTTCCTCTTGTATATAAATCTATAATCTTAGACTCTGCCTCTTTAGCTTCATTAATTTTTTCCATTCTATTTTCATATGAAGTTTGTATTTTTTGACCAGTTTTATAGCCATCTTTTAAAGCTGTTCCTGCTCCTATTAGTACTCCACTTACAGGCCATGTTACTGCTTTTCCTATTGTGCCTACAGTTTTTCCTGCTACCTTTCCTACTGTTCTTAAAGGCTTAGGAATTTTTTCTACTACTCTATGGAATTTTCCTGTATGTATTTTGCTCGTATTATTTTTTAATGTTCGTCTACTTACAGTATTTGCAATAACGTCTGCTCCTCCAGTTACTAAATTGGCTGTTCCTAAATCTGTAAAACCATGTATTCCCATTAATGGAAAGGCTGTAGTTAATTTTAAGGCATTTAACATTTTATTATTTTGCGTCTTCTTTAACTCTGACACAAATTTCTTTCTACTATTTTTTCTATCCTTTTTAACTTTTGACATTTCAAGTTTTGTGTCTTGAGAAAGTGATTTTAATACTTCTTTATCACCTGTTGGAACATATTGTCCTGTAGCAGCATCTATATTTTTAATGCCCCTCCAACTTTTTCCTAGTGCTTTCTTACCTAAATTGCCAAGTCCTAAAGCTTGAGCCTGTACTTCTTTTTTTCTATCTGTTCCTGTCTTTAAAGAATCTTTAAGGTCTTTTCCAAATTCTACAGCACCAGCCGCAAAACTTCCTACCATACCTACTGCCGCTTTTGCTTTAAATATATTTTCAAAAATTTCTTTTTTAGGATCTGAACCTAAAATTGTTCCTAATGATTTAGAACCAGTTTTATCTCCAACCATTCCAAATATACTTGTGAATATATTAGCTGCTTTTAGCATAAAGTTCATAACAATTAATGCTAAAACAATTCCAGCAAGTGATTCATTAGTTATCTTAAGTACTACTGTTAGGAATATTGTATATATTAATGCATGAACACTTTGTATTAAAACTAATAGTGTATAATCTTTCATCCAGCGTGTAAATGCTTTTGCTTTTCCAGTTCTTACTTTAGAAATTGCATAACTTGCTCCCATCATTGGCGCCATAACAATAAGTATACAAACTGCTAAAAATCTTTTTAAATATACATATAAGAATTTTATCATTAATATAATTAATATAATATATAAAATTGTTCCAGACATTCCAGATGAAAATTTTATTTCGTATGCTTTTCTTCTTACTGTTTCATAAATTCCATCTTCAAATCCTAAGCTGTTCTGTGACTTCATTATCCACCCTAAAATTGAAGAATTTATATTAAGTACTAAAATTAAGAAATATTGTATTAAAAATATTACTGAAAATCCTACAAGCCAGCTTACTATCATTCTTTTATATTCAGCTTTTTCAGAAGCTACTGTAGTAATTGCCATTCTTATTCCTACATATATTAATATTACTAACATTACTGCAATGGTAATATTACGTATTATATAATACCAACTTGCTACACTATCTCTTATTATTTGTAAAGAAGAATCATCTTTTAATTTATATCCTCCTGCTGTATCTGAAAATACATTTACATCTAATAAAGGAACTTTGTTAAATATTATTTTGTCTATTGTTAATTTGTCATCACCCTCTGGTTGTAATTCTGTTGATGTTGGTGTATATAATTCATCATTTTCCAAGATTTTTTGGTCATCATATGTGTTTACTGTATCTCCGGTAGTTGTATTTGTAGTTGTAATAGTATTTCCTATAGAGTTTCCATCTGCTTCACCATTACCTTCTACTGGCTCTTCTACTGCTTCACCTGTTATTGCATCAACTGCATCTGTAACTATATTAACAATTATGTTTGCCCAACCTACAACAACCATTTTTATCATCATTGTCATAAATCCAGCTACATAGTCTGCAAGTTGAGATATCAAATTGAATAACCATTCTAAACTAAGAGAACTTTGTCCTGCAAATGATCCTTGTTGTAAACCTTGGTAATAGAATTCGTCTGCTGGATCTTCTGTTGCATTATCTTCTTCTTCTAATCCTCCTGATTCTGGTACACTACCTGTTGGATTAACTTGAACTTCTTCGTTCAAGCTAAATATAACATCAAATGAATCACTTGTAGGCGCTTCATGAATTTTCAAACAATTTGATGTACCTTCACTTCCAGAACCAAAGTTAAAATGTCTTAAATCATTAGTTGATTTAGCACTTGGGTTTGCTGCTCCTACCATCTCAGCATGATCATTTTTTATTAATATATCTCCTGGTTTTGCTTCTCCAGGTGATACCTCATGCCAATATTCGTTTCTCAATGTTGACTTATTAGCAGTTGCACCTGCACTAAAACCGTAATGCATATATATCTAATCCTAAAAATATTTCATACATATATGCTACACCAGTAGTACAGCAACAATAAAAGTGTGTTTTGTTTTCATCAAAATGTGCTGGAACATTTTCTCCTTTTACACTATAAATTGAAGCATCATTATATTGGTGTATAAATTGTTCTGTCTGCGTTGCTAGAAATTCTCGTGCTCCATCATCAAAATTTCTAGCAAAAGAAGATGATGTATTTGCTATTATTATATAAAATACTAAAAATGAAACTAAAATATTTTTTAAAAATTTCTTTATTCCTTTCATCATCTTCCCCTTTCTTTATATTTCTATTTTTACATCTTTTCCATCGTATGTTAAAATCTTATTTACATGGTCAAAATTTGTTATGTTAAAATCATCTGTTCCTGTTACTATAGTTTTTGTTTTTCTAGTTGTTGCATTATACATATATATACCTTGTTTTTTTATACTATATATAAAGTTATCATCATCGTACCATAGTGTTTTGTCTACATAAATATCTTTACTTAATTCACTATCTGGATTTTCGCCATCTATAGAAAAAAATGTAATATTGTATCCTTTTCCTTCTTCTGTTCTATCCATTCCCTCTACATATTTACTACTTATAAAATAGTCCATATCTTCTGGTACTTCAGATTTTTGCATCATTCTGTCTTGTTCTGCTTCTAATATTAAACTCTCATTAGTATTGTAGTATACTTGGTAATAATCTTTATGGTTATTTTTTAAACTTCCATTATATTCTTGGTATAGTTGTATACCATCTGACTTTTGTGAGCTGTTATATATTCGTACACCTTTTAGTGGATACTTTATATAGCAAAAACTTGTATTATATGAATAGTACGAATAATCTGGCCATAAACTTGTTAATTTGTTCATAAAAGAATTAAAATCTTTGTTATTATTATATTCTTCTAATAATTTTTCAAACTGTGTATAATCATAAGAAATTCGTGGGTAAACAGAAATTTCTTTTTCTGTAAAACATACATATAGGTCTTTTCCCATATACTCTAATATTCCACCTTTTTCTATATAATTATTTCCCAATACTTGTTTTACTTTTTCGAATGAATCTCCAACTTTAATGTTAGAAATAACATCTTTTTCAAATTTGTTTGTAAAAACTATATTAAATAATTTTCCGTTAATATTTCTTACTCTATATCCATTTTCAAAATAGATATCATATCCTTTAAATGTACTCGTTTTTTCTCCAAAACTTATATTTTTAGTACTCCAATTATTTTTTATTAGTGTTTGCAATTCACTCGTCATATCAAATTCAGTCTCTTTTAGCTCTACTTTATTTTCTAATGTATTTTCAGATAATAATTTACTAAAATACTCTGATTCTTCTATGTCATTAAAATATTTTTTACTAATTGAATTGTTTTTTGTGTCTACTCGTATAACAAGATTTCTAGATTCATCTATTAATCTTATATTACGATATTTTAAAAATTCGGAAATTCCTTCTATTGTTACATCATAATATGGTTGTTTAGACTTTCCATCTTCATATGGACTATATTTAAACTCTAAGTATATATCTAGCGAATATCCTTTTTCTTTAGATTCTTTGCTAGATATAAACTTACATTCACAAAATTCAACTATGTCTTGTAAAGTTTTTGCTTCTTCTTTAGAATTTATAGGTTTATTTTGACTAATCTTTAGTATTACTACTAGTATAAGTAAAAATGCTAATACTGCAGATACACTAATTATAATCTTTTTCTTTTTGTTCATTTTCTTTTTTTTCATATAAACACCTCTATGCTCTATGCATTAAGCGAATTCCACCTAATGAGTTAATTGATTGTGCACCTCTTATTCCAAATATATTCTTTACAATTTTCTCTCCTCTAGATAATCCCATAAGGAATATTGCTGCAAATAATGGTGCTACTGTTGCAATTGCTCCTGCAGATGTTATGAATACACTATAAATTACTAAATGTAATGGCTGAATAAATATATTTATAAGAATTTCTTTTAGCCATCTTTGGTATCCTTGTGCTTTTTCATCACCAATGCTATCTATAGGATATGTTATAGATATTAACGGTGAAATAATTGTTAATAGTCCTACCGATAAAACCCTCTTAAAATACAATATAAAGAATTTTAATTGATAGTATACTATTACCCAATATAACATAGAAATTGCTACATAGTTCCATCCTTTTAATGTTGCCATTTGCTCTGCTATAGAGTCTTTTGCTGGATTTTTTATAGTACCATTACCATACATTAAAATCTTCTCTAAATTTTCACTACTTTTTGGAACTAATTCTACAAGTCCATTAGATAAATTTATTGCCATCATAATTATATATATAAGAACAAATATCATGCAAAAGCCTTTTACCCATGCAAATAGCATTTTTTTGTATTTTGCCTTTTCGTCTGCAACAGTTGACATTGCCATTCTTATTCCTACATATACTAATACTAATAAAGTTAACCCAACTGCTAAATTTCTTGTTGCTCCATACCATACTGCAACTGTTTGTGATAACATCCCTGTTACTTTTTTGGTTTGACTTATATTTCCAAAAAAGTCTATATCAAACATATCGTATTTGCCTTCTAGCAAATCTTGTATTGTAAATTCCATTGTTCCTGTTCCATCAATTTGTTGTGAATTAACAACAGAATTTAACAAACTGCTAATTAAAGTAGGTATAACATTAAGTACTTTCATAAGTGCACTTGCTGTAGCTCCTCCCATACTTGGTTGTGGTGAAACTTTGTGCTTTGAAGAACCACCTTCTGGGTTTGCTATTGTTTTACCATCATTTATAAGGCTATCTGCAGAGTCCTCAGAAATTCCACCCATTACTTCATTTACGTTTTCTTTCTTTGGATCTGCTGCATAAACCGTTTGCATAGGTAATATTAAATTAAATATTGTCGCAATAACTATAATTATTAGCCCTACTTTTTTAATCATCTATTCTCCCTCTTACTTATGAGTTTCTATTTCCTTCTTTTTGTTTTTGCTCTTGTATTAATTTAATTTTATTAACATTTGTTTCAACGAATTCAAATTCTTTCTTAGTTGGTCTTATTGCAATTATTGCTGTATCTGATCCAACTTTTAATAAACCTTCACCTCTGTTACAAGTTGTTAAAAAGGCTGCTTCACCTTCACTTAGCTTAAATACTTCCTTTATATAAGGAATTTCAGATTTATCTTGCGCTAAGAATAATTTAGTGTCTGATGAAGTTAAAACTGCTTGTGCTTCTGGCTTTTCGTAGAAATCTTGGAATTTTTGTGACATAACTGCTAAAGAAACATTTCTTTTTCTAGCACGTCTTGCCATTGTATTTAAGAAATCTACTGCCTCTGGATATGGAAGTAACATCCAAGCTTCATCTATAAGAACTCTTTTCTTAGCTGCTTTTTCTTTATCTTCGCTATTTTTCTTAACATATTTTTCCCAAATCCAAGAAAGTAATATTTGTTGTGCAAGTGGTCTTGCAAATCTTTCCTCTAGTTGAGATATGTCTAAGTTTATAAATGGTGTTCCTTCTAATAATTCGAATGTTGATTGACCATCAAAGTATGCCATTTGACCATTATATTCTCTTACATATTGTTTCATAACTTTAGATAAATAACTATAATGGAATCTATAATCTGGGTTTTCGTTTTCTTGTCCTTTTCTTAAAATTCTTTTAAACCAAGAACCTATTGTTGGCATTTCTTTTTTAGCTCTTCCTATGTAATTTTTAGAAAATCTTTTAGCTTGGTCATTGTCTTCAAACAAACTATTTATATCATCTGTAATTCCTCTAGATTCATATTCTTCTGCAACAGATTCTGCAATAATTTGTTTTGTAAGTTCATTTACCTCTTCACTTCTTGTACTTCCTCTTGCCATTGTAAGTAAAGCTTGTGTAACATCTTCTACTTTATTTTCTATGTTTAAAACAGCTCTTTCTCTTCCTGTTATTTCATCTTTTATTGTTTCTGGTTCTATGTCGAATAAGTTTATAATAGTATTAGAGTTTGGACTTATTGTTACATTAACTCCTCCTAAGGCATCTGCAACAACACCATATTCACCTTCGGCATCTAGTGCTAAACTTTCTATTCCCATTAAAACAGAAGATCTTGCTGTAATTGTTTTTATTGTAACACCTTTACCAGCTCCAGATTTACCAAAAATAACTAAGTTATAGTTTGTAAGTGTAGAACTAAAGTTATCAAATAATATTGGTAATCCTGTTTGTTTGTCAAATCCTATTGGTATACCATTTTCATGACCAACTTCTGAAGAGAAAAATGGGAAAACAGTTGCCATAGAATTTCTATCGAAGTTGTGTGATTTTTTTATAATATTTTCATTAAATGGTAAGTTTGTTCTAAACGCTTCTTCTTGTATTGCCCATGCTGGTTTTACATCTATTAAAGTTTTTGCCATTTCAGAAGCTAATAACTCTGTTTCTTTATCTAGGTCCTCTAAACTATAAGCAAATAATGTACAAACTATTGTAGCTTCATATAGCTTATTAAATCCACTTGCTATTTGATCTCTTAAGTCTTCTGCTTCTATTCTTTTTTGTGCTAATATTCTTTCACGGTTAATATCTCCTCTGTCTATTGCAACCAATCTTTCAGATTCTAGTTCGTTAATTGTTCTGTTTAAGTCTGTTTGTGAAGAACTTTCACTAACTGGTCCAATAAATACAGATGTATTTACATCTCCAAATGTATACATACTTCTTAAAAATTCTGGGAATGTACACATTCTAGGAATATTCGCTACTACCATACTTCTTGCATATCTTGTTTTTGTAGAAACTATTTCTACATGGTTTATGTTAGAAAAATCTATTCCAGCTGGTGCAATTAAATCTTTTATGCCTTTAGCATTTTTTCCTAGAACACCTTTTGGAGCTTCTACTTTATTTTCTTTTTCTTCTACTTTTTTATTTCTCATTTAAAACTTTCCTCCAATCCTTTTATTTGTCCGCCTTTTTTGGTCTTCCTCTTGTTGCTTTCTTTTTTGCTTCTGTTGGATTTGTTTTATCTTCAGTTGCTTTTTCTTGTTCTTTGTCTTTTTCTTGGTCTTCTTTTGTTTTTTCTTCTATAATTTTCTTTGTTTCATTATATAAGTCTGGGCTTAATTGGTTTTTATATTCTTCAATTATTTCTATTGTTCTCTCTCTTAACTCGTTGTTTAATTTTTCTCTATCTTTTAATATACTATCTGCTTTTAATAAACTATCTGAAGCTAAATCTACAGCCATATCATCTATTTGTCTATCTATTCTATCTCTTTGTTTTTGTAAAACATCTTTAGATGTAGAATATAATGCATCATATTGTGCATCTAAAGCTCTATCTAATTGATATATTTGTTCTTCATCTCTGTTATATGCTATATATAATAATTCTGTTAATTCTTCTGAATCTAATATTCTACCAGAAACTTGTGCACTTCCTAAACTTCTTATTAATGTTTCTGTTCTTGTATATAACTCTGTAAATACCATATTTATAATTTCATCTTTTGAATAATTAGAAATATTTCCTAGCTCATTTTTAAAATAAGAAACTACAACATATGTTTTTTGTTGTAATACGTTTTGGTTAAAACTCATTCTACCAATGTAATTAGATATGTCTTGACCATATTCCAAAACATTTTCTTTTCTTCTAATTTCGAAGTTTAACATATCTACTTGTTTTTGATTTCCTATTTTTTGATATTCTACTTTTTGTTTTTGTAATGCATTTATTTCTTCTGCAATTACATTTACCTTTTCTTTGTATGCATCTATTGTTTTTCTTAAATTTAAACTTCTTGTTTGTACATATAATTGAATTGGGAATCTAATAGTATTTAAAAATTCAACGAATCCTCTTTCTACAGATTCTTTTTCTGCTTCAGATAATAAATCATAATTTATTCCCTTACATTGTACTACCATTACATATTGCTGTCCGTTTTTTCTTATTATCATGTCGTCTCTAACTTCGTCGAAGTCTAATATTTTATCTGTTGTTTCTCTTTGTATTCCATTAAATTCTTTATTTGCAGTCTTTATTTCTTTCTCTTTTTCTCGCTTTTCTGTATTTACTTTACTTTTATAAACAAAAAAGTAATATGCTATTATTAGACCAATTATTACCACAACTAGTATAATAAGCATTATGTTTAATCCCATTATAATACTGTCCATATTATTTTTCCTCCTTTGTATCTTCTTCTGTTATTGTATCTGTATAAGAATAAATACGTCTTTTAGATTTAAACTTTATATATCTTGTTATAATTTCGTCTAATGATTCTCCTCCTACTTTTTTTGTTACAGCAATACCTGCTATAGTAGGTATTTTTATAGCACCATACATCCATCCTAAAAGACCAAATACTCCCATTATTATTAATCCTGCTGTTTTATACCCGTAATACTATTCCAAAAATAAAATAGAATATAAAGCCTATAAGTGCACCAATACCTGTTGTAATTAAAGATTTAGCAGTAAAAATATATAATATTCTAGACTCTCCTTTATAATTTCTAGGAACATAATAAGTACCCATTTTTATTCCTCCTTTGTTAAATTTAATTTATTATTAAAAATCTTTCATAAAGTTATATACAATTGTCCAAATAGTATGTGCTCCAAACACTACTATTACAGAGATAACTAATCCTATTAGCTGTTTCTTTAGTTTTGCTTGTGCATCTGGGCTACTTGCAGTTGCATATTTAACACCCATTATACATGTTACTATTACTAATACTCCTGCTGCTACAGCAACTAGTGCTTGTGCTATTGGCATTATTGTGGTCGCTACATCACTACTATTTATAACATCTTTTTCTTTACCTTTTTCTATAAAAGCATCTGCATCTGCTTTAAGTTCATCCCAAGTTTTTACATCATCTGCTGCAAATGTCTTTACTGGAACAAATACTATTAATGCAATAATTAATAAATTTATAATAAAAAATGTTGCTTTTTTCACTATAAACACTCCTTTTTTCCCATTTTATACTTATACATAATTATACTTTATTCCCCTATATTTTGCAATAAATTACAGCTAAATGTCTTATTTTTGTAAAAAATTTCATTCTTATTTTTTGCTGTTATTTTTTTGCTAAATAACAATTTCCCTAAACAAAAAACCTAAATGTTAAATATTTAACATTTAGGTTTTTTGTTATATGTAATTTATATTTTTCTTACTAACTTTTTGGCATTTCCATTGCAAACTTCATAACTATTGTTACAAGGTTTGAAGCAGCAAAGAAAATTATTACACCTATTACATATGGTATTAGTTTTTCTTTTATAGTTGCTTTTTCGTTTGGACTAGAAAGCATATATTTCATTCCTAATATAAGTAGTGCAACTAAAGAAACTGCTGTACCACCTATTTGTACAATATTAAGAATTTTACCTGTTTTATTATCTAAGTCTGACACTCCAGTTTTACTATATATTCCTGAGAAATCACCTGTACTTATTTCTCCTGCATATGTAAAATTAGTTATATTAACTAATGCAAATACCATTAATATAATAGTTAAAATTTTTATTAACATTTTTTTCATTTGGCATCACCATATTAAGCAGATATTCCACTAGCAAAATTCTTTACAATTCCTAATAATGCTGAAGCTGCAAATAATACAATAGCTCCTACTATATATACAACAGCATGTTTTTTTATGTCTGCTTTATCATTTGGTGCAGCAGAAATATATTTTATAGCTAAAACTATAAGCATAATAACAGCAACTGCTGTACCAACTATTTGTGCTATAGTAAGTACCATTCCACCAATATTACCAATTGCACTATCTGCACCTGTACTTACAGTTGAAGGTATACTATAACTATCTGCAAATACCATTGATGTTGCAAATAAAATTCCTAATGCTACAGTTAATACTGTTATTATTTGAGCTGTTCTTTTTGAAATCTTCATCGCTCTTTTCCTCCTCTTATTTATATTATTTAATACTAATTCATAAAATCATTATACAACATTTAATTTTTATTTGCAATATTTTTTGACTTTTTAAAAGAATTGTAACTTTTATGTAATATTTTGGCACTCTTTTTCTTTAATTAATTTTTCATTATAATATTTTGCAATTAAAATATCTAGTTCTACACTTATTTTATAAATAATAGAATAATCCACATTTTTTTCTATACTTTTATTTAATTTATCTCTTACTTTACATATCTCTTCATTTAACATCTAAATCACTCCTTTTTTGTTTTTCTTTTGTATATTTTTATGTTACCATATTTTTTTATCCTATTCAATTAAATATTCTTATTTTTATGCGTATTTTAAGACTTTCGTATGACTATTTTTTTATTTTTTTTGCAAAATAAAAAAAGAAGATACAAATTTCTTCTTTTTCTATTATTTTATGCAATTTTATTTTTTTGGTTTTACAACAGATAAAATCATTTTTTCTTCTTTAAATTTATCTTTTAACATTTTATTTGCATCTTCTATTTTTATATCTTTCCACTTTTCTATATATTCAAATGTATTAATATTATTTAATTTATCCCTCATAAATATTCTTGCTATTTGAGCTGGGCTATTATATGAAGTTATTAATCTACCATATATTTTATTTTTTGTTCTAACAAATTCCTTCTCATTTATACCATTTTCAATTTTTTCTTTTACAGTTTGTTTAAATTTATTATAAACCTTCTCTGGATCTTTAGATGATGCAAATATACTTATTTGTGAATATATATCCGAATATTCGTATTCTAAATCTGGCTCTGTAATTATTAACCCTTCTTCATATAATTCTTTAAATAACTCTGAATTTTCATCAAATATACAATTTAAAATTATATTTATTATTAACTCTTTTTTTATAATATCTGTTTTTTCTACTTCATCTTTAATTCCTATTACAAAAGCTGGAATACTAACTTCCATTTCTTCTTCTATTTTACTTTTGCAAATTTTTTCTTTCTCATCTGGATAAATTCTTTTAATTTCTTCTTGTTTTTCATAGTAAGGCATATTTTCTTTTATTATATTCAAAATATATTCTGGCTTAAAATTACCACATACTGCTAAAACCATGTTAGAAGGATGATAAAATGTATTATAGCAATTATATAATATTTCTTTATTTATTTTGTTTATAGACTCTACTGTTCCTGCTACATCTATACGTACTGGGCATGAATTATACATACATTTTAATGAATTCAAAAACACCTTAGATATTGGATCATCATCATACATTTTTATTTCTTGTGCAATTATACCTTTTTCCTTTTCTACATTTTCATCTGTATAATAAGGATGAAATACATAATTTAGTAGTTCACAAAATGCTGGTTCAAAATTTTCTATAGTTTCAAAATAATATGCTGTATGGTCATTTGTTGTATATGCATTTGCTTCTGCTCCAATTGCTGTTAAGTTATCTAAACTATTTGTTCCATCTGCTTGTTCAAACATTTTGTGTTCTAAAAAGTGTGCAACTCCATCGGGTATGGTTATTTCCTCATTTGTTTTAGGATTTATAAAATGATTATCTATAGAGCCAAATTTAGTTCCTATTATTGCCATTTTCTTATTAGTGTTTTCTTTAGGAACAATAATAACTTTAAGCCCATTTTCTAATTCTTCTAAATATGCTTTCTCTTTCACTGTTTTGTTTTCTAATATTTCCATTTTATCCTCCTAGTTTCTTAAAAAATAGATAGTGTTTATACTAAGACTCTTTGCTACACTGTTAATTTCTTCTCTTGTTACTTTTTCTATATTATTTTTATATTCTTCTATTGTCATCATTTTATCTGACAACTCTTGTCCGTAGTAATAAGAAAGTTCTATATCTTGTTCTTCCTCTATATTATTTATGCTAGATAATATTGTTCTTTTAGCTTGCATAATATCTTCTTCGGAAAAATTGCTTTCTTCCATATCTTTTAATTGTTCTTTAATTATTTCTAAAGTTTTGTCATAATTTTCTATTTCTATTCCTGCCCTAATAAAAATATTAGATTTTAGTTTCATATAGTTTGAAGATACTGTATACGCTAAACTTGCTTTTTCCCTTACATTTTTAAACAATTTAGAACTAGCACTACCACCTAAAATTGTATTATAAACTTGTACAGCGTATCTTAAACTCTCTTCTTTTAATTTTAAATCTATACCAATTACAAGTTTCCCTTGGGCTATATCCATTTTTTCTTCTACAACCTTTTCATTGTTTTCGTTACTTCCTAAACCTTGTTTTATATAATTATTTTTTCTTTCTTTTAATTCTTTAATAATAGGATTCTCTTTAATGTCTTCTATATTAATATTTTTTCCAGATACAAAAATATCTATTTTGCAAGTATCTATTAACTTTTTATAATATTCATATAAATTTTTAGCTGTTATATCTTTTAATTGTTCTACATACCCATATTTGTATATTCCATAAGGTTTCCCTTTGTACATTTCTTCTATTGTTCTATTTAGCGCATACATAGCTTTATTATCTATTTTTGAATTTATTATTTGCTCTAAATTATTTTTTTCTTGTTCTAAGTACTCTTTATTAAATTCATTATTATTAATATTAGGATGAAACACAATATCTAATAATAAGTTTATACTTTGTTTTAATAAATCTTCTTTTTTAGGTAAATAGTCTTCGTTTAGGCTTTCTACGTAAAATTTTAAAACATGATTATCTCCAGATTTTTCTATACCAGAGTCAAGTTCTGCTCCATATAGTTCTGCCAGTTTACTTGTTATCTCTTCCCTTGTTTTTAAATTTTTACTTCCTCTTTTTAGCATTAGTGCTATTAGAGTATCTTTAGTTGCATTTTCATATTCTAAAGGAAATGTTAAAAATACTGCACAAAGATTTGTTTTAAATTTCTCTGTATTTATATTATGCAATGTAATACCTTTTTTTAAAATTGTCTTTTCGTATGACATATTATTTCTCCTTTTTTGTTTTATTTTTTACCATTTTCATTTTTTTATTCTTTTTATTATCTTTTTATTTTATATAGTAAATTTGAAAATCTGCAATTTCCCCTGTTTTGCTATAGTTACCTTTTATATAGTCTTTTATTTTATTTGATTCTTGCTCTGTTAGGCTTTTGTCTTTAAGTAGAATAAAAGTATCTTTCATATTTTTTATTTTGTTTAAAACTCTTTCTTCCCCTTTATGTCCCCAATTTCCTAATAGTGGCAAGTCGAAGTCTTGATAATTTTTGTTTAATAATGTTTGGTAAATATTTGATTCTTCTGAAAATATTATAACTTTTTGATTGTTTTTCTCTTTTAACTTTACAAAATTTGTTACTTCATTAATTTTTTCTTGCATTTCCTTTGTTGCAAACATACCAAAATATGGCTCTTTATAATTTATTTCGTAGAATCCTCTTGATAATGTAATTCCTAAATAAACTATATTTACTATTAATGCTATACTTATATATCCTATAATTATTTTTTTTATAATACTTAATCCAAATAATTCTTTTGCATTTGCAACAAATTGCTCTGCTATATAAATACAATAAACAATGGGAACAATTAATGCTAATTTAATATGATATATATTAAATATTGGATAACCTATAAGTAAACTTGTAAATGTAAAACATGCAAAAAAAACACTTATCTTGGTAAAATTATCATTTAATTCTAAGTTGCATTTCTTTTTCATAAACCAAGCAATTATGAAGGCTATAATTGGAATGGCATATAGTACTATATTAAAATCTTGAAATTTTAAATGCTTTGTTGCAAATTCTCCAATTCCTAAAAAGCAATAATTAATGAAATCTTTAAGTTCACCTTGCATAGCAAGAATTCCAATCCACATACCAGTTATTACTAAAAATACTATATATATTCCCAATAATTTCTTTATAACTGTTTTTAACTCTTTTCTATAATTATATATAGTAAAGATTGTAAGTCCCATTAAATAATATATTCCTATATTTTGTTTTGTAGCAAATATTAATGCAGAAGCTATTCCTTGTTCTATTATATTTACATGTAAATCGTCTTTTTTTATAATAAAATTCATTCCTAGTAGCCAAAATAAAATAGCTAAATTATTATAATTTGCCCCACTTCCAAATAAAGTTTTAGTAAATGGTAACGAAATTAATAATATATATACAATTGCTCTTACTGTTGGCACTTTTAATTTTCTTAGAATATTTAATTGTAATAAAAAGATTACTTCAAATATAATTATTCCATATATTTTATATACAAAAAAATTATTACCAAAAACCTTTAAAAACAAATTACCTATCCAGAAAAAAAGTGGTGTATCTATTATATTGTTTTGTGAATATAAATTTATTCCATTATGCAGTTTATATGTATTAGCAAAAGTAAACAATTCGTCTGTTACTTCTATTCTATTGTAATAAAATATTTGTGCAAAAAAGCAAAACAATATTAACAATGCACTATATAAAACTTGATGTTTTTTTATATGTTCTTTTATTTTTTCTTTCATTGTTTCTCCTACAATTTTATTTTGATAATAGCTCTTTTACACATTCACTTATTGTCTTTCCATCTGCACTAACACCTAATTGTTTCTTAGCTTCTCCCATTACTTTACCCATATCTTTTATACTACTTGCACCTGTTTTATTTATTATCTCTTGTATTATTGGTAATATTTCTTCTTTAGTTAATTGTTTTGGTAAATATTCTTCTATAATAGCAATTTCTTCTTTAACTTCCTTTATTAAATCTTCTCTTCCACTTTTTTCATAATCTGGTAAAGCATCTTTTCTAGTTTTAGCTTCTTTAGCAATTATTTGCATAATTTCTTCATCATTAAGCTCTATTTGATTATCTTTTTCTTTTTGCAAAATAGCAGCCCTAATCATTTGAACCACATTTTTTCTTACAACATTCTTTTCTTTCATACTATTTTTTAAATCTTCTAATAATTTTTCTTTTAACATAATTTTTCCTCCTTGTATATTATATTTTTATACATCAAAAAGGTTGGAACCAGATTTGTTCTAGTTTCCAACCTTATTTACTAATTTTATATTAAAATTTTCTTTTTCTAGCTGCCTCTGATTTTTTCTTTCTTCTAACACTAGGTTTTTCATAATGCTCTCTTTTACGAACTTCTTGGATTACACCATTTCTGGCACATTGTCTTTTAAATCTTTTTAAAGCATCTTCTATATTTCCATCTTTTACCTTAACTTCTGATGACATTATATTCCCCTCCTTCCGGCTTCTTACAACTGTGGGATAAAATAAACTTTTGTGTTATCTTTTACACAATAGTTTAAATTTGTTTGCCAATAAATTATGGTAATATTAATAATAATATCACCACAACTTTTATAGCTACTCTATTATATATAATTAACTTTTGATTGTCAATATGCTAATCGGTAAATTTTACCATCTTTATTGCATTATCTTTTAAAGTTTCTTTTACATCTATTATTCTTTGATTACTTGACCCTCTAAATTTTAATGTTTTATCCATTTTAGTTTCGTCAAATTTACCATCTACTACAACATCTATATTAGATATTAATTTATTTGTTATATTAGATGTTTTACATTCTGGAATAATATCTTTTTCGAAGTCAAATCCTGTATAACACCAAATATTTTTATTTGGATATTTTTCTTTTACTTTTGTAACTAAATTAGCTAATGCCTCTTGGTTTTCTGGCTCTAGTGGTTCTCCTCCTAAAAGACTTAAACCATCAACATAATCATGATCTAAATCTTTCATAATTTCATTTACTGTATCTTCTGTAAATTCCTTACCATATTTAAAATTCCACGCTATTTCGTTAAAACATCCTTTACAGTGGTGTCTACAACCACTTACGAATAAAGATACTCTAACACCCTCTCCATTTGCTATATCTACTTTTTTTATATCTGCATAATGCATAACATCCACATCCTTCTTTTGCTTTCATGTTTATTTTTTTGCTACACCTATTTTAACTTTGCAAAATCGTAATGTCAAACTTATACTTCTTATGTAACTAGCAAAAATTATTGTGTATTTTTATAGTGTTACCGTTATTTTTTACATTTTTTGCAAACTATGCAATTGTCGATTTTCGTTGATATTTCGGGGTTTTATATTTTTTCATTTTTTTATATGTATGTTGAACTTTGAGAATATTCTGAAACTCCCGTTTTGAGTTATATATTCCATTTTTTTGTGGGAGTGAAGGTGTGACATTCTTTAACACCACAGTATTCAAAAGCTTTGTCGTGTTTTTGATATAAATATATATCACTTAAAAGCAAAAAATATAGCATTTCATTAATTTCAAAATGCTATATTTTTTATTTTTTCTCTCTATTCTAGAGTCTTTTACATCTTATTTTCTCTTTTGTTTTTTAGTTAGAACTACTGCATATCTTAATGTTACTGTTTCTAATCCAACTAATCCAACTAGTGCTATTAGTAATACTACTGGTATACCTTCCCCAGTTTCTACGCTTATGATTACATTTGCTTTTGATGTATTATCTTTATCATTGTTATCCACAAATCCTGGTACATTTCCTGTTTCTACTAATTTTACTTCATTAGCCTTTTCTCCCATATTTTCTCCAGTTTGTTCCCAGTTTAATAATACTGTATATTCTTTTGTTTCTCCTGCGCCTATTTCTGGTATTACTTTTATTAGTTTTCCGTCTTGTTCTTCCCACATTCCATCATTATTTACAAGTTTCATTCCTTCTGGAAGGTTTTCTTCTATTGTTGCAGTTCCTACTATTTCTCCTGTGTTCATTACTTTTATTTTATACTCTATTTGTACACTTGTTTCTTCTGTTTTCTTTCTATAGATTTCTACTTTTTCTAGTTTTCCATTTGATATCTCTTTTCTTTCTCCATTAACTACTATTCCTGTTATTTCTTTTTCTACTCCTATGTTAAATGGTTTTGCTTGGTAATAGTAATATACATCTACTGTGTTATTTACTACCTTTTCACCTTTTTCATTTTCTACTATTTCTACTTTCATTTTTCCTTCTGCATTTTGTTGTAGTTCTGTTTCTATTAATGTGTAATATTCAAATTCTTTTGCTTCTGTTTTATATTCATCTTCTATTAGTCCATTTATTATAATTTGGCTACTTTGTAGCTCACCTGTTTCTTGGTTTTTCTCTTCTAGTTCTTTTCCTGTCGCCTTTTCTACATAGTGTACAACGACTTTTGCTGGTTGATTATAGTAATAATTTACTACTATTTTTTCTTCTGTCATTGTTCCTTTTGCGTTTTCTGGTAACTTACTATTTCCTTCCTCATCCTTTTCTACTAATTTATAGCTTAAGAAATCTTTTGCTTTTATGTCATATTCATCACCTATGTGACCTTCATGAAGTATTGGTTCTTCTATTTCTTTATTTGTTCTAATATCTATGTGGTGTTCCTCTACTCCTGCTGACTTTTTAGCATAATAGTATGTTACTACTGTTTTATTATTTGTTATTTTACCATTTTCGTCTGTTTCCACTACCATTGTTCCTTCTTTGTTACCTTCTACTTTTACTAGGTCGTACCCTTCAAAAGATTTTTCTTCGGTAGTGTATTTATCACCTTCATGTTTTGTGTTATCCACAATTTGTTCTGTTAAAGGTTTATTTGTTAATACATCTATGTAATTTACTTCTAAAACTGCTTTCTTTATGTAATAGTAATTTACTGTAATTAGCTCTTCTCCAATTGTTCCTGTTGCATTCTCTGGAAGTTTTGTTTCTACTACATCATATCCTTCAATCTTCTTACTTGGAATATTATATTTTTCTCCAATTTGAATATCATGTACTTCTGTTTCTAGCAATTTTCCTGTTATTTCGTCTATGTGGTTTTCTACTAGTCCTGAATATACTGGTTCATAATAGTAAATTAGTGTTTGCTCTTCTTTGCTTAAATTAATTGTTGTCTTTTCTGGGCTTTCTACTAATCTATACCCTAAGAAGTTCTTTGCATTTGTTACAAATTCATCTCCAACTAGTCCTTCTTTTACTGTTGGCTCTTCTAGGTCTTTCACTATCTCTCCTGTTTCAGGATTTCTTTCTACATATCTTACTGTCGCTTTTGAATTTTGTAGATAATAGTATGTTACAGATATGTTTTGTAATGTCATTGTTCCTTCTGTATTTCCTGAGTTTGATACTAATGTATATGTTTTTCCTTCTTTTTCTATTGTTTCTTTGCGATGTGCTGTATTTGTATTGTATTTTTCATCTACATATCCGTTTAACTCTGCTTTATTTTCTAAAACTTGATTGTTATTATCATCTGTGTCTTCATCTTTTTCTAGGTAATTTATTATTACTTTTGCTGGTTTTAATTTGTAATAATATATTACTTCTTGTGGTTTTTCTGCATTATATTTTTCTAGTGTTCCTGTAGCATTTGCTGGTAATTTTTCTGCTACTAGTTCATATTTTTCGTTTATATTTTTTGCAGATTCTGTTTTATATGGATCTCCTGCTTTTCCTTTTATTACTACATCTTGAACTTCTGCTCCACTCGTACTTGGTACTTTTGTTGTTGTAGTAACTCCATCTGTATTCATTATATAATGATGTACTGTTACTTTTCCATATTTATTTGTGTTTGTTATTATCTTATCTGTAATTACATTATCATAGTATCTTAAATCTCCTTCTGTCTTTTCTTCCTCTGTTAGTGTATATACTATTTCTTTGTTATTTAAATCATATTTTGGTAAGTTTCCGAATATATTGTTCCATTTATTTGGATTAGCTTGGTCTTGTGTTGTTGTACTTCCTGCTGTTCCTGGTTTTGCCATTTCTTTTACATATTCGCTTCCATCACTTCCAGTTAATTTAAATACTACTTTTGTTGGTCTTTGTCCTAATTTATTGTTATCATCTTCCCAAACTTTGCTTACAGGTATATTTATTATAAATCCTGTCGTCGTTGTATGGTTTGCTGTTACATCTTCACTTACTCTTGTTGGAGTTTCATATTCTATATGTCCTGTTACCATATTTTTAACACTTGTTACATCTTTATTTATTCCTGTATATACAACTTTTATTGTTTTATTTATTGTTACTTCTTTTGTTTCTGTTAATTGTATATTTTCTACAGGTTCTTCCCATGTAATAGTATTACTTTCTGCATTATATGTTCCTCCTGCTAAGTCAGATCTTGCTTCATCTATTGCATATGGTAATTTGTCTACTAATATAACTTTTGCATTTCCTTTGTAATCTGTTATTCTTGCTGTATATGCTATGTTATATGTTATTTCTTGCTCTAAGCTTTCTATTTTTACTGTTCCATTTTTTGTTATGTTTTGCTCTGCTTTTGGCTCTACATATGTATGTTCTGGCTCTTCTGGAACTTTTTTATCTTCTTTTCCTTCGTTTATGTATGCTGTATTTTTTATTTTTGTTCCATTGGCTAATTTATTTACTGTTACTTTAAATTCTACTGCTACCTCTTTGCCAACTCCAACTGTTAAATTAATTCCATTTGCTAAGTCTGTTGCATTTTTTGTGATATCTATAGCATCACCTATTTTTATGCTTCCTTCTACAAATGTTGTTCCGGCTGGTATTGTATCTTTTACAGTTACTCTACCTTCTCTTGTTCCATCATTTCTTACTTTTATTTTGTATGTTATTTCGTCGCCTTCTACTACTTTGCTTCCACTTGATGGTGCACTTTCTTTATGTGCTGTTATGTTTGGCTTTGTTACATTTGTTGTTACTTTATTTGTTAGCTCATTATCTACTGTTGCTTGGTTTTCTAATACCTTGCTATATATATCGTTTGCTAAATTATCTACTATTCCTGCAAATGTTACATCTACACTTCCTTTTGCTGGTACTTCTACTGGTATTCCATTTTTTAAGTTTTGTTCTGTATATACTGTTCCTAAATTTCCTACTTGTATTAATGTATTTTTGTCAAATGTTAATCCTGCTGGTAATGTATCTCTTAATGTTACTGTTTTTGCTAAGTTTCCTTCATTCTTTATTCTTACTGTATATGTTACTTTTTCTCCTTCTATTGCTTCTTGCTTATCTACCAATTTTTCGCTACTAATTATTGCTTTATATATTGTACTTTCTTGGTTTCCTATTACTTTTTCACTTGTTTTCTCCGGTGTTAATAACTTAATATTTCCACTTACATTATTAACTACCTTTTCTTGGTTCATGTCTAAGCCTACATATACTACTTTAAATGTTTTTGTTATCTCAACAGTTCCAGCATTTGCAATCTTATCAACTCCAGAAACATCTTTAGAATCGCTAGCATTTCCACCATTTGCAACAGCTTTTGTTTCCGCTCTACTAGCACCACCATTTGCAACAATTTTTGCTCCTGTTGTATTAGCATTATCTAAAACCTCATTCGTAGCATTAGTATCTGCAAAACTATTTATATTTTCTACATTTTCCTTCCATGTAATGGTTCTTGCATTTGCATCATATACTCCACCTGCCAAGTCAGATTTTGCCTCATCTATTGCATATGGTAATGTATCAACTATTGTTACTTCTGCATTTCCTATGTAATCTACTATATTTGCTCTATATGTTACTGTATAGCTCATTTCTTGGTTTACTATTGTTATTCTGTCTGTTCCTGTTTTGTTTATTACTTGATTCGTTATACTTGGTGTCTTTAACCTGTAGTAATATGTTACAACTATTTGGCTTTCTGTCATTGTTCCATTTTTATTGTTTGGCTCTGCTACTAGTTCATAATTTTGTGCAATATTATTAGAAGCATTTGTTGTGTAGTTATCTCCTACTTTTCCTTCAATTAGTTCGTCTTCTACTATTCCACCATTTCTTGATGGTACTTTTTCTGTTGTTCCTTCTTTATAATGGTGTACTAGGACATTCGTGTCACTTTTCACGTAATAAAATATTATTTCGTTTCCTTCTACTTTTATCGTTAAACTTTGCTCTTGTGCTGACTCTAAATCGTATCCAGCTATCTCTATTGCTTGTTCTGTTATTGTAGTTCCAAATGTTTGGTTCGCTACTACTTTGCTTTTGTGTATTTCTTTATTGCTTCCTTTTTCTAGATATTTTACTGTATATGATATATCTGTTCTTTTCCTATACACAAAGTTAATAGTATTTTCACCTTGCTTTATTGTTATTTTTTTACTACTTGGCTCTACTTTCGTATATCCTACTATATCTATCGCTTGTTCTTCTACTTCTTCACCTAATAGCTTATTTTCTACAACCTTACTTTGTGCTAATTTTGTCTGACTACTTTCTTCATAATAATTTACACTATAGCTATATGTTGGTAAATTTACTTTTACTGTATTCCCTATATTTCCTGCTCTATCTACTGGAGCTATATATACATATTTCGCTTTTTTCAGTTCTTCTAGTGGTATCTCTTGCGCCTCTATATATGTTCCCTCATTCTCTGTTAGCTCTTCATTTGTATCTTGTATACTAGTTAAATATCTATATCCTACTACTCCAGAACCTTCACCTAATTTCTCGTGTCTATCATTTGCTTCTATTTTCACTTTACCTTCTGCTATATTCGTTCTTGTTATCTTTGGAGCTGTATTATCTAATTTTCCTATATCAACTTTTACTGTTCTTTCATTTCCTAATCCATCTTTTAAGTATATTGCTGCTGTTACTTTATCATATACATCTCCATAAAAGTTATATTTTCTTATATATCTATCGTTCTCTTTAGTTGCACTCTGGTAATCTGTTGCATTATTAAATGCTATCTGTACTTGTCCTATTCCTTGGTCTTCTGCTGTAAAACTTATCTCTTTATTTTTACTCCATTCTTTGGTATATTCTCCATTTTCTGTTAATGTTGGTGCTTTGGCATCTAAGTTTTGTATTTCTATATTTTTACTTATTTCGTTCCCATATCTATCTTTTGCCTTAACTACTAATGTTTGTGTCTCTTTTGCTTCTGCTACTATGTCAAAACTTCTTGTAAATGTTTTATTACCATTACTTGTTGCTGTTCCATATTCTACAATACACTTTCCATTTGTATCATACAGTGCTATATTTAATATATCACTGTATGAATCATAAGCATTTACTGTTATCGTCGCTTTCTTGCTAAATCCATTAACTATTTCTGATTTATTTATTTGTACATCGTCTATACGTGGTGCTTGTGTATCTGGACTTATCTTATATGACAATGGTACGTTTGGCCTTGCATACTCATTTTTATTTCCATTTATATAATTTACTCCTTTGCTTGCATTTAAGGCTACTCCTGGTGTACCTTGATATCCATCTTTTATATACGCTTCGAATTGAACCATATATAGCCCTGATGTTATTCCCTCTGTTCCATATTTTGGATTATTATAATATTCTTTTGCTAAATCTGTTACATTTGCAGGTTCTAAACTTTCAAATGCACCTGCTTCAAGTGTCGCTGACCATGTTGGCAAATTCGTTTTACTTGTCCATTGTACTTGTCCCAATAATTGATATATTCCTCTTATAGTATAATGTAGATTGTTATTTTGGTCTTGTGCCAAATCATGATAATGTACTTTATATATCTCTACACCACAGTCTTTGCAAAAACATGTATTATCATCTTTTTTTCTAATTTCCAAATGATTTATAGTTGTCTCTTTGTTATAGTCCCATCCGCAATATCTGCATTTCTTCTTATTATTACTACAATTAATTTTGTTACCATCTTCATCAATGCACTCTTGTTTCGTTATTAATTTACCATTTTTATCATATGCCCAAACAGTTTTACATCGTTTGCAATTTCCTATTCCATGTCTATAGTCTCCTCTATTAGTATTTTTTCCTGTTTCATCATATATTTTGTCTTCATTATAATATTCTACATCATGTTCTACATAATTCGATTTTGAATATCCACAACCTTTAGAACAAGATTCTATCAAATAAGTCCCACATGTCCCTGTTCCACTTGTAGTCTTATTATGATTTTCTCTACTTTTTATATCTCCACAGATAAAACATTCTTCCCAATGATTTGTATCATCATATTTCTTTTCATATATATGTGTATGCTCTGTATCTTCCCCTGTAACTAAACCTGTTAAATCTATGTTTGTTACGCTTTTTTCTTCGCTATTTACTAATTCCGCATTTTTTCTGTTTATATCACTAGTTATCGTCTTTCCTAATGCTACTATATTTTCCTTGTTCATTACTATTAATATAGTCAGCATAAAAATAGCAATACATATTATAAATATTACTTTCGAAAATTTATTAGTACAAATGTTAATATTCTTCTTTTCTTGCTTTCTTTCCTTCTCGTTATTTCTTTTCATCTATATACACCTACTCGTTCCATAATATCCTATTATCATAATTTTACTTTTTTCCATAAAATAAGTAAATAGAGGCATACTTCCATTTAAAGAAGTATACCTCTGTTTATTTACGGGTACTATTTTTCGTCATTTTATATTATTTTTTTATTACACTTTGCTTTAGTCTTACTAGCTTTAAATATCAGTTGCTCAAAGTACTTAGTAATCATTATTTTGCATTATCTACATTCCAAATTAATTATCTTAAATTTAATTCTAACTACTATTGAAAATACAAAAGCAAGTCTATTATTATAAAATGAATAAACTTACGCCAGAGCATCTGAAATTTTACATAAACAAATAAAACTCCGCCATATCATCTGGAATTTTCCATGAACAAATAAAAATCCACCATATCATCTGGAATTTTCCATAAACAAATAAAATCCCCAAAACAATCTAAAATTTTCAATAAAGGCAATATATTCCCCCTGCCTAACTGGGAGGTAAAAAGATAAAAACCTCGATGCACAAATACTAAACATCGAGGTTTTTATTTAATTCAACAGGGATTTTAAGGACCGTCCCCAAAATCCCTGCTGTGTTATTCTCCAAAAATCTTGTCGAATTCTTCTCCATCAATTTTTTCTTTTTCTAATAATATTTTTGCTACTGCATGTAATTTGTCTACATGTTCACTTAAAATATTTATAGCTTTTTCATATCCTGCATCTACAATTTTTTTAACTTCTTCATCTATAATTGCTGCAGTTTCTTCAGAATATTCTTTAGCATGTGCTAAATCTCTTCCTAAGAACACTTCTTCTTGGTCTGCACCAAATGTAATTGTTCCTAATTTTTCGCTCATACCATATTTAGTTACCATTGCTCTAGATATTGCTGTCGCTCTTTCTATGTCGTTGCTTGCACCTGTAGAAATATCGTCTAATATTAGCTTTTCGGCAACCCTTCCACCTAGTAGTGAAACAATATTTTCTTCCATTTCTGTTTTAGATCTAAAAGATTTATCCTCTGCTGGTCTATACATTGTATATCCACCGGCCATTCCTCTTGGTACTATAGATATTTGATGAACTTTATCTTGTGTTGGTAAATATCTACTTACTACTGCGTGACCTGCTTCATGGTAAGCAACCAATTTATTTTCTTTTTCGCTTCTTACTCTTGTTTTCTTTTCTGGTCCCATTGTAACTTTTACCATTGCATCTTCAATTTCTTTCATTCCAATACAGTCTAAATTTCTTCTTGCTGCAAGTAATGCTGCTTCATTTAAAATATTTTCTAGGTCTGCACCTGCAAATCCAGAAGTATTTCTTGCAACTGTTTTTAAGTCAACATCTTCTGCTAATTTTTTCTTTCTAGCATGAACTTCTAATATTTGCTCTCTAGATTTTACATCTGGAGCAGATACAACTATTTGTCTGTCAAATCTTCCTGGTCTTAATAACGCTTTGTCTAATACATCTGGTCTATTAGTTGCTGCAAGCACTATAACACCTTCGTTTGTTCCAAAACCATCCATTTCAACTAAAAGTTGATTTAATGTTTGTTCTCTTTCGTCATGTCCTCCACCAAGACCTGCACCTCTTTGGCGACCTACTGCATCTATCTCATCTATAAATATAATAGATGGAGCATTTTTCTTGGCTTGGTCAAATAAATCTCTAACCCTAGATGCACCAACACCAACAAACATCTCTACGAATTCAGAACCACTTATACTAAAGAATGGTACTCCTGCTTCTCCTGCAACTGCTTTTGCAAGTAATGTTTTACCTGTACCTGGTTGACCTACAAGTAAAACTCCTTTTGGAATTCTAGCTCCCATGTCTGTAAATTTCTTTGGAGTTTTTAAGAATTCTACTATTTCTTCTAATTCTTCTTTTTCTTCGTCTACACCTGCTACATTGTCAAATGTAACTTTTGTTTTTTCTGCACCATTTGTTACTCTAGCCTTGCTTTTTCCGAATGACATTGTTTTATTTCCACCTTGGTTACCAGGGTTAAACAATAGTAATCCAAATAATAAAACAATTACTATAATTCCAAATGGTATTAATAGGTAAAGTCCCTTCATAAATACTGATTCTGGCTTTTCTGTTAATGTATAACTATTTGTTTTTAATATTTCTTGTGCATATGTCATAAAGCTATTAATATCTGGAATATTAACTTCTTTTGGAAGTGCTTCTCCCTCTACTTCTACTAAAGCTTTTTCTCCACCAGATTGTATTTCTATACTTTTAACTGTTCCCTTTTCCATATCTGCTAATAATTCTGAGTATGCTAATTTGTTACCTGAATTATCCATTATTGATGAAATTAATACTATAAATATAATTAAAAATATTAACCATACCGCTAATGATTTAATACCGTTCTTCAATTTAATTCCTCCTATCACTTTTTATGAATTTTCTTTATTGCTATAAGCATATATAACATATATAACAATTGATTTCAAGCTATTTTTTGTTTCTTTTGTGTGTCAAATTATTTCCTCTTACGGATATTAATATATATGTGATATAATAATTTTTCCTTTATTTATAAAAACCTTTACATGCTTATTTGGAGTTAAATATTTATTTCCTATATTCCTTTCACATAATTTTATAATATCTTCTATATGTATTTTTTCTATATTCTTACTTGTTCCAAATATTTTGGCTATACTAAATAATAATAGCCTCTTTTTTATTATCGTTTCTTGTGCATTAAATTCTTTTAAATCTAGTACAACTTTTTCTCTTGTTTCTTCTAATTTAATTTTCTTATATATATTATTTACAATTTTTTCTAAATAATTCTGCTCTTCTGTTACTATTTCTGATAATTTATTAATTCCTTTTATAACGTTAGGATTAAATTCTTCTTTTATAAATGGAATTAACACATTCCTTATTTTGTTTCTTGTATATGTATTATCATTATTACTTTGGTCTAATTTAGGCTCTAATTTGTTCTCTTGGCAATATTTTTCTATATCACATCTTTCTGTTTCTATTAAAGGTCTTATATATTTATTATCTCTTTTAGCCTCTATCCCTTTTAGCCCTAAGCTTCCTGATCCTCTTATTATATTCATTAAAACTGTTTCTGCTTTGTCATTCATATTATGTGCTATTGCAATTTTATTAAATCCTGTTTCTTCTAAAATTTCGTTAAAGAAATTATATCTTACTTTTCTGCCTTCTTCTTCTAAACCAATTTTTTCTTCTTTTGCCAACTTTAATACATTTGCATATTTTATATATATCTTTATATTATATTTACTACAATATTCTTTTATGTATTCTGTTTCCTCTTTGGCTTCTTCTCTTATTCCATGGTTTACATGAGCAACAGCTATTTCTATCCCTAGCTTTTCTTTTAATTTATTTAAAATGTCTAATAAACACATAGAATCTGGTCCCCCAGATACTGCAATAAGTACTTTATCCCCAGATTCTATTAGTTCATATTTTTTTATGGTCTTTAAAATATTTTTTTCCATTCTACCGTCCCTTTAAGCTAATTTATTTTTCTATATCTAAAATTTTAAGTTACAACTTATTTTTCTTACACTTATATCTTTTTATTTTTTAATTTATTCTCTATATCTTTCCATATTAGCAAATTTTGTGTAATTACCAAGCCATACTAGCTTTACAGTTCCTGTTGAACCAGCTCTGTGTTTTGCAACAATTACTTCTGCTAGTCCTTTATCTTCACTGTCTTCGTTATAATAATCATCTCTATATAAAAACATTACTATATCTGCGTCTTGTTCTATAGCTCCAGATTCACGAAGGTCAGAAAGCATAGGTCTATGGTCCGGTCTTTGCTCTGGTGCTCTGGACAGCTGTGATAGTGCTATTACTGGTACATTTATTTCTTTAGCTAATATTTTTAAAGATCTACTTATCTCCGAAATTTCTTGCTCTCTACTTCCAGAAGCTCTTTTTGATGATCCTTGTACAAGTTGCAAGTAGTCTATTACTACTAGTCCTATATCTCTTTCTAGTTTAAGTTTTCTACATTTTGCTCTTATTTCGTTAATAGAGATACCTGGTGTGTCGTCTATATAAATAGGCGCTTCTGATAAATCTCCCATTGTGTCTGCAAGTTTTATCCAGTCATCATCATCTATTTTTCCTGTCCTTACTTTATTGCTATCTACCATTGCTTCACTACACAAAATTCTGTTTACCATTTGCTCCTTAGACATTTCCAGACTAAATAGTACTGCTGGAACTTTTGCTTTTACTGCTGCATTTGTTGCAATGTTTAAAGCAAAAGCAGATTTTCCCATAGCAGGTCTTGCTGCAATTAAGATTAAATCTGAATTATGAAGACCCGCCATCTTGTAGTCTAAGTCTATAAAACCGGTAGGTACACCTGTTATATGTTGTTTTTGATTATATAATTGTTCTAATTCTGTAAAAGCATCTACCAAAACATCTTTTATTGCACTATAAGTTTTTTGGTCTTTATCTTGCATAATGTTAAAGATCTTTTTTTCTGCACTATTCATTATGTCATCTATGTTTTCTGTTGGGTCATAGCCTTGCTCTATAATTTCGTTTGCTGCTTTTATAAGTCTTCTTAATTCTGACTTTTCTTTTACTATGTTAATATATCTTTCTACATTTGCTGTTGTTGGTACTTTTTCTGGTAACCCTACTATATATTCTAATCCTCCTATTTTTTCGAACATTCCCATAGATGTTAGTTCTGCTTTTAATGTTATAATATCTATTGGTTCTGATCTATTATATAGGTTTAAAATTGCTTCATATATAGTTTTATTGTCTTCTCTATAAAAATCTTCTTCTTTAAGAATTTCTATTGCAGATATTACAGCATCTCTATCTGTTAACATACTACCTATAACAGCTTGCTCTGCTTCTACATCGTTTGGTGGAATTTTACCTAACTCCATTTTATTCCTCCTAAATTACTTTAAACTTAATATTTTCACTTGTAGCAAATTTATTATAATATTTTTTAGTTTGCTACAATCTTTTCTTAATATTATTCTGGAATTATATCTATTTTTATTTCACCTGTAACTCCTTCATATAGTTTTACACTAACTTTTGTAACTCCTAAAGTTTTAATACTTTCTTTTAGTTCTATTCTTTTCTTGTCTATATTTATTTTATATTCTTTATTTAGTACATCTGCAATATCTTTTGCTGTTACACCACCAAATACTTTTCCATTTTCTCCTGTTTTTATCTTTAATTTTGGACATATTGTTTTTAACTTTTCTGCTATTTGTTTTGCTTCATCTTTTTCTACTGCTTTTTTATGGCTTGCAGAATCTTGTTTTCCTTTTAATTTTGCCATATTCTCTGCATTAGCTTCTACTGCTAACTTTTTAGGAAATAGAAAATTTCTTGCATAGCCATCACTTGCATTTATTACCTCATCTTTTTTTCCTACACCCTTAATATTGTCTAATAAAATTACTTTCATTTTCTATTCCTCCTTCATATATTTTACTCTTTTTAGCTTTATACATTTTACACTATTTGCCAATTTTTTTCAAGAGCTATTATATCCAGATTATGCCAGGTTTGGGAGATGTGAGTTAAAATCTCAGCCATATATTTTTTCCTTGAGAAAGTGACAAAAAGTACAATAAAAAAGCGTACCTAATATTTTCTAACAAATATAAATTCTAAGAAAATCTATGGTACGCTATAATTATCTAATATAGAAAAAGCCCTCCATGTTATATAACACTTTGGGCTTTATAATTAATTATTTTTTATATTGCATATTTCTTTATAATAAATGTTCCTACTGTTAATATTACTATTGCAAGTGTTGCAACACCAATGTATATTACTGTATCTCCTAATGCCACTGTTATAATAACAGGTGCATCGTCTATATCGTCTTCACCATTTTTAAAATTGTCCGGTGTAGAATCTATATCTGGTAAATCGAACTCGTTATCATCTTGGCTTATTTCTGCTATATTTGTTTTTAGTCCCATATTATCTTCACCATTTATCCATGTTAATAATATAGAAACTGTAGCACTTTCTCCTGGCTCTAATAATGTATTTTCTAACTTCTTAGTTGCAACTCTTTCTTTTCCATCTAAAGGTTCTCTTCCATACCAATCTGGGTTATCTTCTTTTATAAATTTTAAACCTTCTGGTATGTAATCTGTTATTTCTTTTACATAACCTGCAACTTCACCTTCGTTTGTTACTTTTATTTGAAATTCGAATTTTACTGTTACTTTATTTATATCTTGCCTTCCTAAATCTACTTTTGCAGGTGGTTCTGGATTTTCTTCTCCTGTATGACCTGTTTCTATTATATTTTGTGAACCATCTTCGTTTGTTACTATCGCTTTACTTACCCATTTTTTTAAGCTTAAGTCAAATATTTTTGGTTTGTTTGCCACAGTTATTGTAACAACACCATCTTTTATTTGAACTGCATCTTTTCCATAGCCTTCTAATGTTGCATCTGTTGCTGTATAACTACCATTTGCTACATCTTTCGTTATTTTTAATGTTAGTGGTTCTTCTAGTAACATTTTGTATGGTTCTGGTGCTTTTGTTTCTTTTATTGTTATTGTGTCAACACCTGGTTCTGTAATTTTAATGTCTGCTACATTTATTTCTCCATTTTCGTCTGTTGTATATGTTTTTGTTCCTTCAGTTGTTGTAATTTCGAATTCTGCACCTTGTAATTTTTTGTTTATATCTTCTGAATCTACTTTTACTAATTTAAAACTGTATTTTCCTTCTACTGAAAATAGTACTTCATTACTTCCTGCAAATTCTTTTGGTTGTCTTTCTATTACTACAATTGGTTGTACTGTACTGTTTGAAGAGCTTGTCCAGTATGTTGCTGTAGTTTCTGTATAAGTACCATTCATATTAAATTTAATTCCGTCTATTTTATTTGTTACTATAGTTTGTACCGGAATTTTTAAATAGAATTCTTTACCTATTATGTCATCTATGCTTATTTCTTGTTTATCTGCATTTAAGAATTTTACATTACTTGTTAAGTTTGTTCCTTTTCTGTCTGTTACATTTATGTTTAAAGTATATGGAGTATCATTGTTTTTCTTAATTGTATATGGACCTATAACATAATTATCATTTTCTGTAGTAACAGCTGGTGTTCCTTTTTCTAATGTTAATGGCGCTTCGTTTTTATTTGCTACTTCTGTTGCATTTTTTGCATTTGTTACTATATATTTAAATATTTTTTCCATTTGGTCGTATCTTGGTTGATTTTTGTCTTCTATTGGTTTATATTCTTCTTTATTTTCCCCTGTTTTCTTAGATTCTAATACTGTTTGTAGTGATGGCTCTCCATTAAAGTCTGTATGGTATACTGGTGTTTCTTTGTTTGTAAAATACCATATAGCTAATTGTTGGATAACGTCTATATCATCATCTGTTAATTCTACTCTATCTGCTATTCCTGCATTTTTTAATAAAACTTCTTTATCTTTTTGTGCTGTTTCTGCGGATTTTATATATGCATGATTTAATATCCAAATGATTGAATTGTAGTCTTCTTCGGCTACTGGCAAACTTGGCATACTTGTTTTATCTTTTAAATTATATGATGTATCATATTCTTGTTTAAATACACCTGGATTTGATGTATAAAATCCTTGTTCTGCTTTTAGACAATATATTGACTTGTCATAGTCTATTGTTTGACCATTATATGTAACAATTTTCCATACATATTTATCGGAAATTTTATACCCATATTGTGCACCATCTTCTCTTGCTTTTCTATATTCTTGCAAGCCAAATTCCATTGTGGTAGCTTTAACACTTGTTGCAAAAAAGCTTAGTGCCATAGCACATATTAAGCACACAACTGCTATTATTGTTAATTTACTTTTTTTCATACTCCCTATCCTTTCTATCTTTAGTTTCCCTAGTTTTTATTATACTAATTCTAAATTTTTTAGTCAACATTTTTAGCTTAATATTTCGCTTTAAATTACATTTTTTTATATAATATTTAATAAATTAATTATTTCACTTTTTTCCTTTTTTATTTAGTCCCGTTCTTTTGCTTTTTCCCTTTTTCTATTTAATTCTGCTAATTTATCTTGCATTTCTTTTTGTTTTTCCAATGCCTCTTTTAGTTCTCTTCTCTCTTTATTTGCCTTAATTATTACTTCTTTTCTAAAGTTCTCATATTCTATGCTTTCTTCTACTACTTTTTTATATTTTCCTAATTGTATAATTATGGCAATAAATTCAACGGCTACTATACTTACAAGGATTCCTAATATTAATCTTATGTTCATTTAATCCCTCGCTTTTTTTATTTGCTATTATTATAATTTTTTTTTGTAAATCTAGCAACCATTTTATATGTTTTTTTAGTAATTTCGTATTTCGGGATTTAGGGATGGGAGTTAAATCACTTCTTTTGCTCCTTCTATTTTTTCAAACACTTTGCTATTATTTATCCTTTCCTTAAACTATATATTCTATCTTATTTTTTGGGAAATATTTATGCAAATTATCTATAAAAAACTGTTTTCCTTCATTTCTAAAGTCGTCTTTATACATATACTTTCCTCTTCCCCTAGCTTTCATTAAATTCCTGTCATACAAATTAATTGCATTTGGAAACGCTTCTTCGTTAATTTTTGTATGAACATAACTATATGTCATAAATATTATTTCAAAAAAAACTTCTTTTTTTACTTTTTCCGATAATTCTATTGATAATCTTTTTATAAGATTTAAGTATAGCTCTTTCCAATTTTCAACCAATATAACAGGTGCAATTAATATTCCTATTTTATAATCTGCTTCCTTTAGTTTATTTATAGCTTGTATTCTTTTTTCCAATCTTGATGTCCCTAGTTCAACTCTATTTATAATTTCTTCTGGGTTCACACTCATTCTTATTGTAACTTTTCCTTTGTGGTTTAAATTTAGAATGCTATCTACCATATCAAATTTTGTTGGAAATGTTAAATTGCCCTTTTTTGTTTGGCTAAAATTTTCTATAGTCCATTTTAAGTTGTTTGTAATTGTATTTTCTAAAATTAAATCACTATTACTACCTATTTCAAAATTCAAATTTTTATCTGCCTTCTCCGCTGTTTTTATTATTTTATCTAACATTTGCTCTCTATTTACAAATAGTCGTAAATAGCTACATTTGTTATAATTACAAACCAAATAGCAATATAAACATGAAGCAGTGCATCCAGATGATGTATATGGTACTAAAAAATCCGATGTCTTATGGTTTTCCACAAATTTATGTGTTTTTCTAATTCCTATAATTAAGTTTCTTTTCATATTTGCAAATTCTTTGTTTGGCTTGTTTCGCATTTCTTCTATATTATTATGGTTTTCAATTTCAAATTTAGGAATATCTTTATATTTGCTCATTAATTCTCTTCCCAATTCATAGTTTTTTATATTAGATTCAAAATAAATAGCTTGTGGTTTAAACATTATTTCCTCCATTTTTTGAGTTTACATATATTATTTTCTTTATTAATTAATTTATTCTTAAATTTGAAAAAAGCCAGTATTAAAATGAACTGCTCTTTTTGAGTATACATTAAAATACTAGCTTTTACTACACACACTTAATTTAATTTCTTTTCTTTATTGCAAATAATATTATTACTACTCCTACTATGCTTAAAGTAATCCATAAAATTCCCATATTCTTATTTCTACTTTTTCCTTCGCTTGCATAATATTCTTTTAAATTATTTGCTTCTATCTTGTCGTTTTCACTTACCACCTCCTGCTTTGTCGTATCTAATAACTCTTCTTCTTGGTATATTTGATATTCATCTTTTTCTGCATTATATATGCTTATATATCTTGTCTCTTTTAAAGAGTTATTAGCTTCGTTACTCTCGCTATTCACAACATCATCTAGTTTATTTGTATTACTATTTTTTCTTTGTAAAGCTTCTTCTACTGGAATTTTTTCTAATTTATTTTGTAACTTTTTACTTTCTTCATATTTAGTTGTTATTTCTTGTAATTCACCAGAATTAGAATTTCCTATTTCTAATAGTTTGTCTTTCACATAATCAAATAATTCTGTTTTATTTAACTTTTCTGTTAAAGATATTATTTCTCCTGTTTGATAGTTAAATCTTACTTTATTACCATTTTTATATGTAACTTCTATCTCGTATAATTTTTTTCCAAAGTCTTCTGAAGTCAAGTTATTCCCCATACTTGCAATACCATTGTTTACAAAGTTTTCTGGATATTTTATTGCTTCTTTTAAATCATATATCTTACCATCTGAACCTAAAACTGTTTCATACTCTTTTCCGTTGAACGAATCTATAATAAAGTTGTTTTCTACAAGCTTAATCTTATTTCCATCTATATCCATAGTAACAGGCAAAGCATATAAATTTCCGTCTTTTACATATAATCTCATATCATTCCTTACAGTCTTACTATTATCTTCTGCAATAATTTCGGAATATGTTTCATATGTTTTAATTATCTTGCCTTTGTAATTAAATGTATATTGTAATTTTTCTTTGTATACATCTTCATTATTAGCTCCAGATGTTATATTTTCTTCTACATTTTGAATGTCATCTTCGTTTAACATATTTTCTAGTGGGTCTGTTGGTAAAATTATACCTTCTTGGTTAGAAACTCCACTTATAATTGGATATTTTCCTTCTTTTAAAGTTGTGTAAATATAATTTGCTTCCCAACCTATTTTAGTCTTATATGTACTTTCTTGTTTTAAATCTACTTCTGCTAAATAATTTGCTGGTACAATATATTTATCATTTTCTGTTGATACTCTTTCTCCATTAACAGTAGAATATTTATATACATATATATTTTTTGCACCTACTATTTCATTTTTTTGCTTTCCAAATCCTAATGAAGCTGTTTCTTTATTATCACTAATTATATCTGCATGAACATAATTGTTGTAAAAGTATTGTATTCCTTCTCCTACACTATTACTAAAGCTTCCAACTAATCCCCCTACATTATTTTGTGCTTTAATTGTTGAATTTGCCACATAGCAATTCTTTATTCCCATAGAGCTCGCTTCTATAGACTGGTTTAAAACATATCCTACTATTCCACCAACCTCACTTATACCAGTAACATTTGTATCTGTATATGTTTTCGCTACATATCCTTTATAATTGTATCCTATTACTCCTCCTACTTTACTATATCCTTCTACTCTTCCTCCTTTTACATATGTAGATATTGCACCACCAGTAGCAGCTACATTATAATAACCATACAAACCTCCTACACTGCTTCCTTTAGAAATTACAACATTATTAATTCCATAATCATATCCATTATCCCAAGTGCATTGTCCCATTACACCTCCTATATTATTCGAATTACTAGTAGTTCCTTCTATGGTAGAGTTTTTGCATACAGCATAATTTAAGCCTCCATTACCACAAACACCACCAATATTACTTCCACTTCCTCTAACAGTAACATTTTCACTGGTAAAACTATTTGCATCATAAAATTTACCTGCTACTCCACCTACATAGCTTCTACCAATAACTTCATTTTTTATAGAATTTAAATTTTCTCCTTGTGTTCCATTATCTCCTCCACCACCTAGAAGAGATAATACACCTCCAACATAATCTAGACCTTGAATATGCGAATTAGAAACCGTTACATTTTTTATATTGTATCCTATTCTTTTCGTTGGATTAGATAGTACTCCTCCTACAAAACTTGAGCTTCCTACAATATTCAAATTTTTAGCATCTACTTCTCTTAAAATTGGCAATTCTGATTCACCTGCTAGTCCTGCTACATTACCATTTCCTATTATCTCTATAGTATCCATCTTTATATTTTTTATTTCTTCACCTGTACTGTTACCTATAAATCCAACTTTATTCATTTTTGGTGCATTTACAGTTACATTATTTATTGCAATATTTTCTATTTTAGCATTAGAATTTGCAATAACTCCTGTTCTTTCTCCAGATGCACTATTCACTATATTTATATTTTCAAAATTTGTGTTATTTAATGTGGTTTTTATTAATTTTATTAATCCCGAATTACTTTCTTTAAGCACTATCTTCAAGTTTTTTATCTTATGCCCATTTCCTTCTAACTTTCCTATAGTTAAATTTGTTTTTATATTTTCTTTGTTTTCAAAATTAATATCTGCCATTAGTTTGTAGTTTTCATAAGTATCTGTTCCTATTTCTGCCCAATCTTCATATGTATATATTTCCTTGTAAAATTGCGTTTCTATTTTAGCTTCTACTTGTTTTTCTTTCTCTTTATTATCTTCTATATATCTAATTTTAGAAATTCTATAACTGTCATAATATCTTGTTGGTGTTGCTGTTATATTTAAATATGTTTTTCCTTCTTTTGTAATATCTGTATCTATTTTTGCGTCCATATCTTCTATATATAATTTTGTTATTTTTACTTCTTTGGAATTTTTTATAACTGCTCTTAGTTTTACTATATTAGATGATGTTTTATCTGCTTCAACTTCTTCTATCTCTAATTCCATGTCTTCTTTTAGTTTATTTTCTGTTTGATTTGGCAAAAGCTCTTTTCTATTTGAATACAATAGTTTAGGCAGCTCCCCATCTTTTACATTTTCATAATCATAACCATTTCCTAATCCTATTTTTCTTTCATAAAAATCTTTATTTTTTAATTCTTGAATACTTGCTAATATTGCTCCTGCCTTTTCGCTATTTATTTTCCCATTAAATCTTTGCATTTTATATGCATAATTGTTTTCTTCTTCTCTCGAATTTCCTATAGCTCTGCTTACTGTATCTGTAATTTGTTTACTGTATATATTTCCTATAGCTAAATTGTTTATGTTATTATTTAATATAGTTTGTCTGTCATTTCCTACTATTCCACCTATATATTCACCATCTGTTATTATATTAATAGTACTATAACAAGATTTTATTTCTCCATTTTGTGCAAATCCGATAATCCCTCCTATATTAGATGTATCTGCTTCTATATTTCCAGTAGAATAACAATTGGTTATATTGTTTGATGTAGAGTCATAACCACAAATTCCTCCTATTCCAAGTGAATTTATAGTTTTATTTATTTTAAAGTTAATATCTTGAGTAAAGCAGTTACTTATACTACTTCCTTTAGAGTTTGCTATTATTCCACCAATTGCTGTAGATGTAACTTCTGCATTCGTTTCTATATTTAAATTATTTATTGAACTATTTTTTATAGTCCCCGTTTCTGCATACGCTACAAGCCCTGCGCAATTAATTGCTCCTTTATATGTCAAATCTATTTTTATATTAGCTTTATTTACATGAACATTATTTATTGTGCCACCTTTTAAATATTCTACTAACCCTACTCTATAATTTTTTGCTTTTTCATTTGTATAATTTTCTACATTTAGATTATTTATTTCCCCTCTTAAGTCTTTAAATAATCCTCCATCATTTCCCATTCTTATATTGCTTATTTTATGTGAATTTCCTTCTAGTTTTCCTGTAAATGTTTTGCTTATAATTTCACCGTGTTCCCATATTTGCAAAATTAAGATCTTGCATTAAAATATAGTTTTCTGTTGGCGAATTATTTATGTCTTTCCATTCTGAGATATTATTAATTTTTTTATATAAATCAACTTCTATTGTTCTTTCATGTTCTAAAAACTCTCTAGTATATGGTATATTAAAAGCTCCTTGAGTGGTTATTCCCAATACACTGTATGTAGAAGTATATAGTTTAGGTGAATTTAATTTTGCAATTATTTCACTTCTTTTATTTTCATATGTTTGGCTTAAAATTGTACACTCTAAGTTCTTTATTTTTATGTTTGTTATTGTTTCTGCTGAAGGATTATATACATTAAATTTTACTTCTACTGTATCAATTCCTTTTTTTACAACCTCTGTAGAAAGTATATCTGCTAAATCTGCATCTTTTACTTCTGGCAATTCTATATATTCATTGTTTGGCATTACATTTGGCATTGTTAATTGTGGATAATACCCTTTGGAAACATATTCATCTACATTAAACCTATTGTCGCTATTTAAAAGTTGGCTTTGAAATTTTGTATCATGTAATGCTAACATTGTTGTTTTCTTATGATATTTATTGGTGAAAATTTCGTCATTAAAATAATAATTATTGCTAATCTTACCTTCATTATAATAAACATTTGGTCCACTAAATCTATTTGTTATGTTCTTTCCAAGTCCTACAGAATATACATTTTCTACTAATGCATTGCTAGTATTAGAACAAACTATATTTCCAATATTATTTGTTATATTCTCTTGATCTGATATATCTATATTTACTAAGCTATATATATTTTTTATTTGTCCATTTCCTACATTATAGTATGCAACTATTCCTATATCAACACTAGCACCATCATTTCTTATAAAATCTGCATTTACATTTTTTCCATATATATATCCATTTTTTATAGTTCCCATGTTTTCACAACAAATAACTCCAGATTGGGTTTTAACATACATAGCTTCTTCTAATTTGACTACAAAATTTTCTATAGTTCCCTTATTTATATGTACTATAAGACTCGTTCTAAAATTTAGATTTTTATTACTTTCTATTAAATTCACGTTTATGTTACGTATAGTACCATAATTATGTTTTATTATACATCCATTGGTATCTAATTCTTTATCATTATTATACTTTATGTCTGCTATTAAATTTTCTATTATCCCTCTTGTCCCTACAGTAGTTATTAATATAGATTTATTATCATTAGCTACATCTATTATTATTTTATGTCCATTAAAATTTAATTTTCCATTAAACTCTATTTTCCCACTCCATTCTGCTCCGAAACAATAATTAGTTCCTGTAAAATCTAAATCATTTAACACTATATAATTTCCACTTGGTTGAATTTCTAGAAAATCTTCTATGCTATATATTCCTTTTATTTCTTCGGTTTCTTTTGTACTATATTCAATTTCTGAAATTAAATATTCTCTTTCTTTTATTTTTATGCTTAACTGTATAACGTATTTTTTTCCTGTTTCTGTTGAATATGTTTTCACTTCATTTTCTACTATATTGTTTTCTGGAATTTCTTCATATCTTTTTTCTTGTACTAATTCGTCTTCTTTATATATTTTTATATAATAATCATTTGTTGTAATTTCATTCTTTTTATCTTCTAAGTTTATTATAAAATTACTTTGAAGCATATTTCTAAATTCTTCGTAACTAGTTTTTTTATTTCCTAATTCTACTTGTAATTCTTTTATTTCTATTCCATTTCCACCCAATACAAAAAATCCCAAGTAGCCTGTAGCATCTACATTTAAGGTACATTGATATTCTTTCCATTCTTCTGTTAACTCTTTTAACACTGTTCTATTTGCGTCTTTCTTACTATTTTGTATATATGCGGTTTGACTTCCACTTACTGCTTTTGCTTTAAAGCTCATTGTTACTTCTTTTCCAGCATATTCTCTTAAATCATACACTGCTCTTCTGTTTTCATTATCTCCACCTAATGTTAATATTTTTGTTTCTTCATTATATTCTTTTCCATAATGATTGTTTGTATTAAAGTTAGGATACACATACCATTTTATCTCTGAGCTCATATCTACCAAATTTTTTCCTGTTGCCTTTTTACTAAGCTCTGTTAGTCCTATACTTCCACTTATTCCTGGTTCTGTTAATATTTCTATTTCTTTTATTAAATAATTTACTTTATATGTTTTATCTGTATTTCCTATGTTATATTGATCTGCATAAAAGCTTAATTTATACCTATGGTTACCACTTAATTTTTCATATGTTTTTCTTACATAATCTTCGTTTGTTTCTATTTCTTGCAAATCTAATAAATTAGCTTTCTCATCCCTTAACTCCATTCTTACTTTATTATTTAAAACAGAATTATTAACATCTTCTATTCTTACGTCAAAATCTATTAAATTACCAGTTACAAATTGATTCTTTATTTCTACTTTTGCTGGTATCTTTAATGTTGTAAATTCTTTATATGTATATGTTATAGGTATTTCTTCTTCTGTTTTTCCTAATTTTATATTTCCTTCTATATCTATTTCATAAGTCGTATTAGCTTGTAAATTTTCACAATTTATTGAATTATATTTTCCTTGTTTTAACTGTATTATTTCTTCTTCTGTCAAAATATGTTCATATGCTATTTCCTTATATTTTTCATTCTTCTCTTGAGTGTCTTTTAGCTTTTCTTTTATTTTTATCCTTAGTCCATTTAATATTTGTATTAATCTGTTATCTGTTCTTTCTTCATCTATTTTATAGTCTAATTTTGTACTTGTACTTGTTAGTTCTTTATTCTCCATTTTTAATTCTAATGAACCTAGTGTTGATATTGGCTTTGTTGCAAATACTAAGTTTCCCAGTTCTTCAATTTGTTGCATTCCTTTATTATTGCCTAAATCATAATCTGCATAAACTGCTATTTTATAGTATTGGTTTTGGTCTAAATCTTCTAGTTTTATTTCTTTTTCGTCTTCTGCTAATTTCTCTTCTTTTAGTTTTTCTCCATTTGGTCTTGTTATTATATATTTATAATTTTCCAAATTTACATTGTCTTTATTTGTTAATCTTATTCCTAATGTTACACTTACTATATCTTGACTTTTAGTTGTTATTTTCACTGTTGGTTTTTGTTTTGATGTTTTGGTTTTTCCTAAATTATTAGATATATTTAGCTCTATTCCATTTTTATCATAAAATTTTATTGCATATTCTATATTTTTATTAGATTGTAATCCTTCTGAGCTTTCTATTGTTACTTCTTTTCCTTGTAATAAGTCATTTACTTGTCCATTTTTTAAAACTGTCCTTATTTTTCCAGTTTCTAATTCTATTTGGTTTATTCCTTTTATTGCCTCATTTTGTAGGTCTGATATTATTTTTACATTTTTTATTTGTATTTTATTACTATATATTTCGCCTTCTTCTTTGCTTAGTTCTATTGTTCCTAGTGCTTCATATCCTTTTGTTTTAATTGTTCCTTTGTAAAATGTATTTTCTATTTTTTTATTTTCTGCATTTAAATAAATATATTTTCCTGTTATTTCGTATTCTGTTTCTGGTACTAATCCTGTTATTTGTATTTCTCCTTGGCTTTTAAATACTCTTCTTAAGTATATTTTTCCGTCTTTATATATTTCAAATGTTGGTGCTTCTATTATTTTTGCTTTTGGATCTTTTATTGTTAGCATACTTTTAGCTGTATATACTTCTGCTTTAAAGTCTTCTACTGTTACTTCTGGTTTTATATATTCTGCGTTTGTTTGTTCTTCTGCTTGCTGTTGGTCTTGTGGAACACTTGGGTCTGTTTCATTTTCTGTATTGTTTTCTTTTTTATCGTCACTTGTGTCTTCTTCTATAATTTCTTCTTTTTCTACATCATTTTTTGCACTTTCTATTACTCCTAAATGTGTTAATAACTCTTCGTAATTATATTCTTTGTCCACTTTGTTAGCATTCTCTTTATTTTGTGCATTTGTATCTAAAGTATTACTTTCAACATTCTTTATTATTACTTGCGAATTGTAATCTATATCATTTATTTCGTTAAACACTAAGGCGTTATCTTTAGTACTATAATATCTTATTACATTTTCTTCAAATACTATTAAACTATTCACTGGTAATACATACTCATTTGCTGTAGTGTTTATTTTTATTTCTTTTAAATTTATATGTATTCCTTCTTGTGTTTTTGCAAAAATATATTCTTTACTATCCGCTTTTTCTAAGCTATTTCCATTATATACTTTTCCATCTGTTATAGTTATGTTTGGGTATCCTGCTATTTCTTCGAAATCTTTGCTTATTAATGTTATATCTTGGTTTAAGTTATATATTGTATTTTTATCATTTATATATATTGGATAGTTTAAGTCTATTTCTGTTTTTTCTTTATTTCCTATAAAATATGAATTTAACTTTTTAAATATTGTTCCTTGTTCTTCTATTTTGGCTAGTTCTATGCTTTTATCATTATTATCGATCAAACCACTATTTTGTGAATCGCTTTCATTACTAGTATTTTTGTTGCCTGCTCCTAGCAAATTTTCTGTTATTTGCTTTCCACTTACTCCATAGCCTTCATATTTAAAGTTCATTATTGGACTATATTTTAGGAATATGAAATATAGTAAGCTTATTAATGTTATTATTGCTACTAACCCTATTATTAAAAATTGTGGTTTTATTTCTATCTTGTTAATTTTTGCTTTTAAATTTTTGCTTATCTGTTTTATATTCTTATTATTTCTACTCTTTTCGCCTTTATCTTTATTTTGCTTAATTTTAATATTCTTTTCTTTATTACTTTTATTAAACTTTTTCATTACGCTACACCTCCTTGTTTTTCTAATTCATTTAGTATCTTAAAATTGGTGTAACTGGTTATACAATTTAATTTTGCTCTTAACATTGTTTTTATAATTTTTAAAAAACAGCCTATTTCTAGTACTACATCTTTTCCTAAACATAGTACTACACATAACCTGTTTTTAACGTCAAATAGAGTAGCCCCGTTTGCTACCCTTTTTATTTTTTCTAAATGTACTTGTGTGTGTGTGTGTGTGTGTGTGTACAGCGCCAAGGCTTACACGGCTCGCTTCTTTTAGCATTTCTTTACCCTCGCTTTTTACTGTTTACTTTTAGCTAGAAAATCTGAACAATTTTATTATGGGAATATTCAGAAATCTTTTACTTTATTCATTATCTCTTGCATAATATTTAAAAACTACTTGTTCCATTAAATATATTTTACTTTATTATATCTTATATAATAAAGTTTAAATTGTAAATATTCATATATTGTTATAAAGGTACAAATAAGGCTGTACCTTTTACGCACAGCCTTATTTGAATTTCTTATTTACATTTTTATAACATTTTATTTTTCTTCTTTTTTAACTTCATATTTTATTTCATTTTTTAGATTTTTTATTTCTTCTAAGCTTAAATTCGTTACTTTTGATATTATTTCTTCATCTATTTTCTCGCGTATCATCTTTATTGCTATTTCTTTTTTTCCTTCTTTTTTTCCTTCTCTTTTTCCTTCTTTTATTCCTTCTTTTATTCCTTTTTTTATCCCTTCTTTTATCCCTTTTTCCATTCCTATTTCTTTTGCACTTCGCATACTACTATTCCAGTCTCTTTCCCATTTTTCTTTTAGAAATGCCATTCTCTTTACTGCTT
>ENA-OROP01000221-OROP01000221.1-human-gut-metagenome-genome-assembly--contig:-NODE-221-length-68599-cov-7.256157_pt1 | contig 68599 bp, 55 predicted proteins | sample MGYA00242132_ERZ509056 | MGnify/ENA primary metagenome ERZ509056 (study PRJEB26280, sample SAMEA2338768) | human gut metagenome | biome: human gut; feature: human-associated habitat; material: faeces...
TTTTACCGACCCCCAGTTTAACTGGGGGTTTTGTCATGCCTATTCGGCGTACAATCAAAAGGACTTCCGCAGAATTTGCGAAAGTCCTTAGTATAACCAATATTGACTGTTACATTGACGCGTCATGCATACACGCGGTCAATCTGCAGTAAACGATTAGGCTTCAAATATAAACGATTACGCTTCAAATAAGAGATAAATATTCATCCCCGTCACCACAAGCCCGATAAGCCACAACATAACCGCCGTAGACGGTTTGTTTTTGTATACCCCCATAACCTTGGCCGAACCGGTCAAGTAGAGCTGCAAGAAAATGGTAAACGGCAATTGCAAACTGAGGAACATTTGTGAAACGAGGAGTGCTTTAAACGAGTCTTGAATGAATAAAATGAGCACGAGCGCCGGAATATAAGTAAGTGCGAGCCCGATGCGACTGTGCAAATCCTTCATATCATAGGATTCACCAAACATCCCCGCAAAAATACTGGCTCCCGCCATACCGGCCGTAGCCGACGAAGCAAGCCCCGCAAAGAGTAAGGCGATGGCAAAAATAACCCCTGCCGACGGCCCGATTAACGGTACCAACAATTCCTGAGCCTGTTCTAACTCTTCTACCATTACGCCTTGCGCAAAGAACGTAGCGGCCGCCAGAATAATCATGGCGGAATTGATGGCCCAGCCAATCCCCATGGAAAGAATAGTATCCAAGAACTCATAACGCAAGCGTTTCTTCATAATTTCCGGATCTTTTTTATTGAACTCACGGCTCTGAATAATTTCCGAATGAAGAAATAAATTATGAGGCATAATAACGGCCCCTAAAATACTCAAGATAACGAGCATCGATTCATTCGGCAATGTCGGATTCACCCAACCGAGTCCTGATGCAGCCCAATCTACATCAACCATGGAAAGCTCTGCCAAATAGGCTAACGCAATGAGCGATACAAAGCCGGCAATAACTTTTTCAAGCTTACTGTACGAATTTGTCAACAGCATGACGGTACACACAATGGCCGTCAAAATAGATCCGATAAAAAGGGGAATGCCGAACAGCATTTTTAAAGCTATGGCCGCCCCGATAAACTCGGCTAGTGCCGTAGCCGCAGCTGCCAACCCTGCCGTACTCAACAAAGTACGGGACAACCAACGGGGCAATGTCTCATAGGCACATTCCGACAAACAACGACCGGTTACAATGCCCAAATGGGCCACATTATGTTGCAACAAGATGAGCATAATCGTTGAAAGGGTAACAACCCATAACAAACTGTAACCGAATTGGGCTCCGGCCGCTAAGTTGGCAGCCCAGTTCCCCGGGTCGATAAAGCCGACCGTTACTATAATCCCCGGTCCAATGTATCGGAAAACTTCCGAAACTCCCTGTTTGTGGACCGTATTTAGTTTTTCTTTAATACGTGACAACATACCCTTCACCATTTCCTATCTTTTATAATCCAACGACACCGATTCACATACACTCATAATTACGGCTTGGATTTCAGCAAGGGTCCCCTTCCTGTCACAGTCCAAACACTATTGTGCGGCAGATGCACTTTCAGCAGCACTATTTGGATTTACCGGTTTAGCATCGGCATTGGCTCCGCCATCGTTAGCCGCATCAGCTTGAGCGGCTCCCTGAACTACCGGACCGGGCTGAGCCTGCGCGCCTGTCTCTTTATTGCCGGATTTGCCTTGATCCCGGGCAGCTTCTTTGTCTGCTTTAGCCTGTGCTTTCGCGGCTGCTTTATCAGCTTTAGCCTTGGCCTTAGCCGCTTCTTTATCGGCTTTAGCCTGAGCCTTAGCGGCCGCTTTATCCTGTTTAGCCTGTTCTGCTTTTTCTTCCGCTTCTATGCGTGCACGATTTTCCTGAAATTTTTCACGCGATTTAGCTGCTTCTTCATCAGCCTGAGCAATCGCCTGTTTGCCTACTTTATCATACAAAGCATCCGGCGCTGCCACACCGCTGCTCGAAATGACCACACCTACACGAGCCCTGGCATCACTGCGGCCGCGATTGTCAAAACGAAGGCGCACGTCGCCACCAGTTTGCACCTTGCTGCTGTCCACTTCAAAATGCTTCATTTTTTCCGCAATTTCTTCACGGGTTAATGCCGGCTGTTGTCCTTGCGAAATAGCATCTTCGCCGCGTTTACCTTCGCGAATTTCCTGATCCCGGTTATATTGCATCAAATCCTCACGGAATTCACTGTACAAGCGAATGGCAATATTTTTATCCGTATCATTCATTGTCTCACGACGTTCCACAATATCAGCCACCAGTGGTGTCAATTCATAACGCGTATATACTTGAGTTCCCAAATTTAAACCTTTAGTATCAGTAAGTGCCCCATGCTTTTCGAGCGTCATTAACGCCTGATACGCCCAATCCGACGGTTTCACATCGGCCAGGCGATTATCAGCCTGACTGATACCTACAGTACAAACGGTACATAAACCGGCTACTAATAAAGCTTTTTTCCAATTCATGGTCAATCTCCTTATTTTCTTAAATTCATCAATATTATACCATGTTTTTACGAACTTTGCTATCATTGAAAGTCATTATCAAAATTAATTAAAGTTATTCGCCGCTTTCCAAAAACTTCGCCTGTTTCAAGCAAACATAGCCCTAACTTTTTCAAAAAATCCTCTCATTTCAAGCAAATATGGTCCTAACAGCACTATACAAAATTCATTTCGGAATTTCATGAAAAAACGGCTTTTTACCCAACATACTAGTGTTTAAGTAAAAAGCCGTTTTTATCTATTCAACTGTTGTCCCTTACAATTTTTCAGTTTATTCGGCGCTCACAACCGCCGTTTTCATAGATCTTACGTATTCCCCTAATGCTTCATCAGCCGCATCACCATGGGCTTCAATGATTTTTACAATAGCCGAACCTACGATAGCCCCGTCCGAAACGGCCGCCATTGCTTTCGCCTGTTCCGGTTCGGCAATACCGAAACCGATAGCTACCGGCACGTCGGTATATTTTTTAATCGTTTGCACTAAGCCTGCGATATCGGTAGTAATTTCCTTGCGCACGCCCGTCACCCCTAAGGAAGATACGCAGTAAACAAAACCTTTTGCATCAGATGCAATGCGTTCGATACGCTGTTCTGAAGTTGGAGCGATTAAGGAAATCACGGTAACCCCCGCCGCAGCCGCCACATCTTCAATTTCACCTTTTTCTTCGTAAGGCATGTCCGGTACGATGATGCCGCGAATGTTAAGCGCTTGGCAGCGGGCAAAGAATTTTTCCGCGCCATATACATAAACCGGGTTCAAATAGGTCATGAACACCAACGGAATCGTAACGGTCTCACGGACTTTTTGAACCATGGCAAAAATGGCATCCGTAAGAGCTCCGCTTTTTAGCGCTCTTTGGGAGGCGCGCTGAATGACTTCCCCTTCGGCTACCGGATCGGAGAAGGGAATGCCGATTTCCACTAAATCGGCGCCCGCATCAGCCATAACCTTAATATAACGGGCCGTGGCTTCCAAATTAGGGTCGCCGGCAGTCAAAAATCCGATAAATGCTTTACCCTTGGCAAAAGCTTGTTCTATTGCATAACTGTCTTGTTGTACCTTATTCATTGATGTCATACCCCCTGTATCGCGCCATAGCCGCTACATCCTTATCACCGCGACCGGAAATACAAATAATAATCGATTCATCACGACCCATTGTCGGTGCCACCTTCATAGCATGAGCTACGGCATGGGCACTTTCAATAGCCGGAATAATGCCTTCGGTGCGCGATAAATATTCAAAGGCCGTTACCGCTTCTTCATCGGTAATCGGAACGTAAGTAGCTCGACCCGTATCGTGTAAGTACGAATGTTCCGGTCCGATACCCGGATAATCAAGACCGGCCGAGATAGAGTATACCGGTGCAATTTGGCCGTATTCGTTTTGCACGAAATAGGAACGCATGCCGTGGAAAATCCCCGGTGTTCCTTTTGCCAACGTAGCCGCATGTTCTTTCGTTTCGATGCCGAGGCCCGCCGCTTCACAACCTACCAACTGAACCCCTTCATCCGGAATAAAATGGTAGAACATGCCGATAGCATTGCTGCCACCACCGACACAGGCGAGCACCATGCTTGGCAACTTGCCTTCAGCGTCCAAAATTTGTTCCCGCGCTTCTTTACTGATAATGCTTTGGAAATCACGCACAATCATGGGGAACGGATGCGGACCTACGGCTGACCCCATGGCATAATAGGTATCATCCACCCGGCGAGTCCATTCACGAAGCGTTTCACTGACTGCGTCTTTTAAGGTCATAGTCCCTGACGTTACGGGATGTACCTTCGCGCCTAATAATTCCATGCGATACACATTAAGGGCCTGACGTTCCGTGTCTTCTTTACCCATGAAAATCTCGCATTCCATGCCGAGAAGTGCCGCTGCCGTAGCGGCCGCAACACCATGTTGACCGGCGCCGGTCTCAGCAATGATACGTTTTTTACCCATTCGTTTGGCCAACAAAACCTGTCCCAATACATTGTTAATCTTATGGGAGCCGGTATGATTTAAATCTTCACGTTTCAAATAAATTTTGGCGCCGCCCAAATCTTCCGACATATGCTTGGCATAGTACAAAATCGACGGACGGCCCGTGTAATTCACCTGTAGTTCTTCCAATTCGGCCACGAAATCGGGGTCATTTTTATATTTCTCATACGCTGCTTCTACTTCAAGGACAGCGTTCATCAAAATCTCCGGAATATATTGCCCGCCATGCTCACCATAGCGGCCCTTGCGTTGTACTTCACTCACAAAACTCACCTCTCCAATCTTTCTCTTTTATTGTTTTACTATTTTCAAAAAGTCTTCTACTTTTCGTTCATCTTTAACGCCGTCAGTCTCTACACCACTGCTCACATCAACACCATAAGGTTTGGCAATGCACATCGCTCGAGCTACATTGGTAATATTTAAACCGCCGGCCAACATAAAGGGCTTCGTAAAATCTCTTAAAAGCGACCAGTCAAAGCTTTGACCGGATCCGCCCCGTTCGCCCTTTACAAACGTATCAAATAGAATCAAATCGGCTGAACTGTCACGCCATCGCGCTACATCGGCGGCTGATTTCACCGGAACGGCTTTCCAAATGGCCGCCTTCGTCAATTGACGTAACGCCGCAATATCTTCTTCCGTTTCATCGCCGCAAAGCTGAATCACATCAAGGGGCACGGCTATGGCCAGCTTCGCCATAACTTCTAATGACTCGTTAACAAAGATACCTGCTTTTTTTACTGTCGGCACCAAATGGGCCGCCAAGGTTTTAGCCTCAATACAAGTCACCTGCCGTTTGCTGGGAGCAAATACGAAACCTATATACTCCGGTCTTAATTCATGGGGCAACGCATTGATTAAGGCAATATCTTCCGGCCGTTTCAAGCCGCATATTTTTGCTTTCACCGGTGGTACTTTGCCGTAGAGTTCGGCAATCGCTTTTCCCTTATCGGCCACTCTCATAAAACGCTCCCCGATAAGGGCGGCGCCGATACCGTTTTCACGGAGGGCTTCTATATCAGAGGCCGTATTAAGACCGCTTTCCGATACAAATATAACCGAATCAGGCACCAGCTTTCTAAGCTTCAAACTGTGATTAATATCTACCGTAAAATCACGCAAATCGCGATTATTTACGCCGATAACCCGTGCCCCTATATTAAGAGCTTTAGCTATTTCTTCTTCCGAATGGGCCTCAACCAAACAGGCCAAGCCTAAACTGTTTGCCAATCCATGAAAATTCTTTAATTCTTCTTCCGATAGAATCGCACAAATCAATAAAATGGCGGAGGCACCGATTACTTTGGCCTCATATATCTGATAGCTGTCGATGGTAAAATCTTTGCGCAGCACCGGAATCTGTACTGCCTTGGCAATCTCTGTGAGGTATGTATCGGCCCCTTGGAAAAACTCCGATTCCGTCAATACCGATATAGCGGCGGCACCGGCCTTTTCATAATCCTCGGCAATCGCCAAATAAGGGAAATCTTCCGCAATAACGCCTTTCGATGGCGAGGCTTTTTTCACCTCGCAGATAAAATTCATCGAGCCCGCCCGCAGCGCTTTTTCAAAAGCAAAGGGGAATTGTCCGCCCTGTTTTGCCAGTTCGGCTCGTGCTATAACCTCTGCTTTGGCCTTGATCAGCTCCAAAGGCACACTTTCTTTTAACTTGGCCACCCGCGCTTTAGTGGCTGCTACAATCGTATCAAGAATCATTAAGCCACCTCATTGGTAGCGGCGATTAAATCTTCCAGCACCGCCAGGGCCTTGCCTTCATCGATAAGCCGCGCAGCCTTAGCAATACCTTCAGCTAACGTAGTATCTTCTTCTGCCAAATGGAAACTCATGCCTGCATTAAGAAGAACCGCATTACGACGGGAGCCGTTTTCACCATTCAATACGGAGCGGGTAATTTCCGCATTAACCGGCCCGTCACCGCCTACGAGTTCAGCCGGTTTGGCATAGGCAAGGCCGAATTCAGCAGGATCCAGCACATAGCTGGTTAACTTGCCATCATTAATTTCGCAAACATAGGTCTTATCACAAGCGGTAATTTCATCGAGACCGTCAAAACCGTGAACTACGGCGCCTCGTTTAACCCCCAGATTAGCTAATACCTGAGCCATCGGTTCCACTAATTCCTTCGCATATACGCCCATGAGCTGCATGGTCGCACCGGCGGGATTCGTCAAAGGTCCGAGCACATTAAACACGGTGCGAATTCCTAAAGCCTTGCGCACCGGCATGGCGTATTTCATGGAGCTATGATAGAGTGGGGCAAACATAAAGCACATGCCCACTTTATTAAGCACATCCTGATTGGCCGGTCCCGGTACATTTAAATTAACCCCTAAGGCTTCCAAGCAATCAGCGGCGCCACATTTACTGGATACACTGCGATTCCCGTGCTTAGCGACCGGAATACCGCCGGCAGCGATTACAAAGCCTGCGGTGGTGGAAATATTAAACGTATTCGCCTTATCACCACCGGTACCGACGATTTCAAATACATCCTTAGCGTGCTTTACGGGCATGGCTTTTTCACGCATGCCTTGAGCGAAACCGGTAATCTCATCGATGGTTTCCCCCTTAAGGCGAAGTGCCCCCAACAAAGCACCGATTTGAGCCTCATTGGCTTCACCGTTCATAATCTCACGCATGGCTCCCAAAGCCATATCGTAAGTCAAATCCTTACCGTCTACCACTGTTTCAATCGCCGTTTTAATTATCATGATTAGCTCCTCTCGGGCCTTGCCCTCTCTTATTTGTCAATACTCTCAGTTCTCAATATTTCATCGTAATTTACTTATACACTCATGTTCAAAAAGTTCTTTAAAATCTCAATGCCATGGGGTGTTAAAATCGATTCCGGATGGAATTGAACGCCGTATAGCGGTCCTGATTTATGTTCCATGGCCATGATTTCGCCGTCCGCCGTTTCCGCTGTAACCACCAGCTCTTCCGGTAAGCTTGCTCTATCTACCGCCAAAGAATGATAGCGCGCCGCTTCGAAGTGCTTTGGCAGACCTTCAAACAACTTGGAGTCTTTAATTATATTAACCTCACTGGACTTGCCGTGCATTACCGTTTTGGCAAAACCTACGGTACCGCCAAAGCTTTCCGCCAAGGCCTGATGACCGAGGCAAACACCTAAGAGCGGAATTTTACCGGCCACGGCCGGAATCAATGTTTCGTAAATGCCCGCTTCATTCGGTCGACCCGGTCCCGGCGATAATACGATGTGACTCGGGTTCAGTTCAAGCACTTCCGGTACCGTTAATTCATCGCTGCGAACCACTTTAATATCCGAATTCAAGGTTCCGATAAATTGATATAAATTAAAGGAAAAACTGTCATAATGATCAATCAACAATATCATAACCGGTCACCTCTACCCCTTTCTTAATGGCTTCGATTATAGCCTGCGCCTTGTTGCGCGTTTCTTCATATTCATTGGCCGGTACACTGTCCCGTACGATACCGGCGCCGGAACGAACCGCTACATAACCGCCTCTGGCCACCGCCATGCGAATGCCAATACAAGTGTCCATATTGCCGGCAAAATCTAAATATCCGATAGCCCCCGCATACACGCCGCGCGGTGCTTTCTCAAGTGTTTGCAAAATCTCTACGGCCCGAATCTTCGGTGCCCCCGATAAGGTGCCGGCCGGTAAGGTAGCACTTAATGCATCCAATGCATCCTTATCTTTTTGAAGTGTTCCCGATACGGCGGAACAAATATGCATCACATGAGAGAATCGTTGAATTTCTCTAAGCGCTGTTACCTTCACACTACCGAATTCACAAACACGACCTAAATCATTACGGCCTAAATCGACCAACATATTATGTTCGGCCAATTCCTTTTCGTCATTTCTCAACCGCTCTTCATACGCCATATCTTCCGCTTTATTCTTACCTCGCGGCATCGTTCCGGCGATTGGGAAGGTTTCCACCTGACCATCACGAACCTTCACCAAAGTTTCCGGTGAGGCTCCGGTCAATTCCATATGCGGGCTGCTGAGATAAAACATATACGGCGATGGATTTGTAGTACGCAAGATACGATAAGCATTGAGTAAACTGCCTTTAAACCGTGCGCGACGTCCGATGGATAACACGCCTTGGAAAATATCCCCTTTTCTAATATGCTCCTGTAAGGTTTCAATCTTTGCCATGAATTCTTCTTTGGTAAACTCGTCTTCAAATTCCGTTAAGAGGTTACCGGCCGGTTCATTCACTTCTTCCCCTGTCGCCACCAATTTGGCTAAACTTTCCAGCTCCAATTGAGCCTTGTTATAATTCGTTTCCAACTCATCGGTGCGAATATTGGTAATTAAAATAATCTTTTTCTTATAATGATCAAACACAATAACTTTATCAAACAACAAAAGGTCCACATCGTTGAAGATTGGTATATCGTAAGGACCGGTGGACATCAACTTCATCCGTTGTGCTTGAAAACCGTGATCCAAATGCGGTTCTTGGTAAGTCATGTATTCATAGCCGAAGTAACCTACAAGACCACCTGTAAAGGTGGGCAAAAAATCGAATTGCGGACTACGGTATTCTTTCATTACCCGGCGAATTTCTTCATTCGGCTTGGTCGTCCGATAGGTTTGCGTCGTAGCGCCCTTAATCGTCATCGTGCCGGCCTTACAGGTGATTTCAAGGAGAGGATTATAACCCAGGAATGAATAGCGCCCCCAGTTCTCTTTGTTATCCGCACTTTCCAATAAAAAGGCAGTTTTGCTTACACGTTTTAACGCTTTAAGCACACTCACTACAGTTCGCGTATCCGAAAAGATTTCTTTGTATACGGGCACAATCGGATAATCTGCAGCGTATTTTTTTAATGTTTCCAATGGTAACTGATTCATAATGGCAGCTCCTTTTTCTCAATCATTTGGGCCAACGCTTATAACATTTAATACTTTCCATGCCAAGCTTTTTATGCTAACTCTCTTTTGGTAACAAAAAAGTCCTTGGCAAATATATGCCAAGGACGGGTAATTATACTCGCGGTACCACCTTGTTTGACGTTCTACATACAATAAAACGCCCCCTCATTCGCAGGGTACTAACATACCCCTCATTGCTAACGCCAATGTCGCGTCGCTGTATACTAAAGCTATTAACATAACTCTTTCCCAGCGCCCTCAACGGTCCATTTAATAAGCTGCGTTCTGTGAAAATCTCAGCTAACTCCACTCTCTGTAAGTGCACGTCTTATTTTTATCTCCGTCTCAACGGTTTATAGGTTCGCTATAAAGTTATATACGAGCCACCACCCCGGCGGCCGTTAAAATCAAATGTCTCTCACTCCATATTGCCCGGCAATCCCTATGCCGAACAAATCCTTCTCTCTGCTCCCTCAAGCTACCTTCGTGTTATCTCGTGATGTACAATTTTTATCAGTTTGTTCTTTTAACAAGAAACTCTGTCCACTTAGGTTGTATTTATAATATACACAATGACGTCAAATGTCAAGATTTTTTTTGTAAGGTTTTCATAAAATTTAAAACTAAGCTTTACCAATACCTTAATAACAAGCATTAATTGGGATTTAAAGCGTCATATATTTTTTTGAATTCTCACATCACAATCAATCTTGGTGGTATAATATACATATAGTGTATTTATTTTAGGATCCTTATATTTCGCAGTTTATTTTGGAGGGAAGTCCCATGGCCAACACCGACACCACAATTAATGCAGTTACCAATCCTGAACCGAATTACACAGCTATTAACATAGAAACAACCATTAAAAATCTGACACGCAATAACTTTGTTGTGCATTATTTTGAGACCGGCGCCGAAGCCACGGCTTACTTAAAAGAACGCATTCAAAATAAACGGGTTGGCTTGGGCGACTCCCGCACCTTACAAGCCCTTAAAGTCTATGAAGCCTTAGAGCCTACCAATAAGGAAATAACGGATATTCACCGCCCCTTAGAAGGGGAAAATTTCCGTCAGACAGCCCTTCGTACTATGCAGCGTGATGTTTTCCTTACGTCCGTAAATGCCTTGGCTCAAACAGGAGAACTCGTTAATATCGACGGCACCGGCAATCGCGTAGCCTGCTCCCTATTCGGTTCCGAAGAAGTATTCTTCGTCCTCGGCGTAAATAAGATTACCCCCGATTTGGCATCCGCCATTTATCGAGCTCGTAATGTAGCGGCACCTCGTAATGTTGTAAAAAACAAAAAACTCTCCAAGACTCCATGTGCCATTAAACAGGATCATTGTTATGATTGCGCCTCTCCGGATCGAATCTGCAACGCCCTTACCATTTACTACAAGAAAATGCGCAATATGGACATTATGGAGGTCATCATTGTCAACGAAGAACTTGGTTTCTAATAACTTGGCCGCTAAAACCAACACGCTTCGTCCTATAAGCCTGACTTGGCTTCTAATAACCAAACGAAAGCCCCACCCGTTGCCGGGTGGGGCTTTCTTCATAGGCACAAGCTATCAATCAAATGCCTGTATTAGTTTGTTTAGCTTATTATGCACCTACAAAACGGTTCAAAGCAGCTGTGCTTGTCATATGACGTTTAGTCATGCCAAGTTCAGCAGGGCTGATACCCAATGCTAAGCCGATTAACTGGCTCATATGGATAATAGGCATATCTTTGTCGCTAGGAACATATTGTTTAGCTTCTTTTTGGAACATATCAAGCTGCATCTGGCAAAGTGGGCAAGGTGTAACAACACAATCAGCGCCTTCTTTAGCAGCATCAGCATTGATGGAACCGGTCATCTGCATAACGGAATCATGTGCAGGGTATACAGCATGGAAACCACAGCAATCGAGTTTACGGGAGAAATCGATTGGTGTAGCGCCGATAGCTTTGATTACATCAGCCAAGCTGGTTGGAATCTGGAAGTCTTCAAAGCCGGTTTCTTCTTGCGGACGAAGAAGATGGCAACCATAGTATTCAGCAACACGAAGACCGCTTAAAGGTTTAACAACTTTAGCTTTAAGGTTGTTCAAACCATAGTCGCGAATCAATACCCATAAGAAATGAGTTACATCGCTGGTACCTTTATAACGTAAGCCTGCTTGGCCCAAAATGTTGTTTACGCGAGCGCGTTGAGTTTCATCGCGGTCGAGTTCATTTTTAGCTTCGCGAAGCATTAAAGTACAAGTGTTACAAACTGTCATTAACTGAACGCCTTGTGCTTCAGCTAAGGCAATGTTACGAGCATTGGTAGAAAGAATTGCCAATGGATCAACGTCCTGAACGTGGGACGCACCGCAGCAAGTCCAACCTTCCAATTCTTCGATTTGAATGCCTAATTTTTTAGCAACCGCAACAGTGGCGATAAAATCTTCTTTGGCTGCACCTTCAAGTACACAACCAGGGAAAAATGCGTATTTCATTATCTTTCTGCCTCCTCTGCTGCCTTAATAATGGTGCGCACATCCTTAATACCTTGAACAGGTTTGTGTGGAACTACGAGTTCAAGAGGATTAATCTTACCATGTGCCCAGAGACGCAATGCGTAGAGACCTTGTTTAGCGGAATCTACAAGACCGTCAGTTTTAAGACTCATCGTTACTTCGTTCAAGCGACCGGTCTGCATGAGGTCTTGTTTGAAGGCGATAGCATGGCGAGTACCTTTATTGGATAAGCCGGCTTTCGTAGCTACTGCACGAAGTTCGGAAATATCTTTTGCAGGTTTTAAGTGTTTTGGACAACGGGAGATACAGTTCATGCAATGAACGCATTTCCAAAGACCATGTTCAAAAGCAGGGTTTACGTGAGCCATAGGTGCAGCATCACGGGAATCCTGAACAAAGCGATTAGCTTTAGTGTAAACATATGGATCCAAGAAGTCTTCGCGATTAGCGGACAATTTGTTACATTCGGAAGCACAGCAACCGCAAAGGATACATTCTGTGTTAGTAACAAATTTTTTGAAATCTTCCGGAGTTTGGCGAGAGCCCATGTCGCGGTTGAATTCAGGTTTCATGAAAATCCATGGAGCAACTGTTTTAAGACGGTTAACTTTAGCTTCCCAGTCAACTGCCAAGTCGCGGATTACGTCGAAGTTACCGATTGGAGCGATTTCGATAGTGTCGCTGCCAAAACGTTCGGTAATGTCGTCGATTTTGCTTTCACAACCAAGCATAGCCTGACCATTAACTTTAATGGAGCAAGCACCACAAACAGCACTACGGCAAGCAGCGATGAATGTTAAGGTTGGATCGATAGTATCTTTAATTTTTTGAAGGCCCCAGAGAATTGTACGATCCGGTTCATAATCAAAGGAATAGGTCTGTACATAGGAGCGACCTTCATTATAACGATGAATCTTATAAGTAATCTGTCTCATCTTAGTACGTCCTTTCTTTTGGTTCGAAGCGAGTAATTACAACTTCACTCTGACCTACTTCGTATTCGCCATCTTCTTTAAGTGTAATAACTGTGTGATTCAAGAAGTTAGCATCATCACGTTTTGCATAGTCTTCGCGAAGGTGACTACCGCGGCTTTCTTTACGACGCATAGCGCCCAAAGTAACAGCTTTAGCAATAGTTAAGAGGCTGCCTACTTCAACGTAGTTTACGAAAGCCATATTGAACGTACGGTTAGTATCGCCAACGTAGCAAGTTTTATATTCTTCAAGCAAACGATTCAAGATCGCCAATTCTTCTTCCATTTTCTTTTCTTCGCGGAAAATACCTACGTTGTTCCACATAGTAAGAGCCATTTCGTCACGAATTTCAGAAATAGGACGACCGGTTGTACGGCCGGTTACTTCACGGAAGCGTTGTTCCCAACCGTTAGCTGCTTCGTTAAGAGCTTTAGCAGCGTCTTTAGCTTGGTTTTCTTTAACGTAAGCTACAGCGCCTTCACCGGCTACTTTACCGAATACAACAGCGTCAGCCAAGGAGTTACCGCCAAGACGGTTAGCACCGTGAATGGATACGCAAGCAGCTTCGCCGGCTGCAAATAAACCAGGGACTACAGTACCGCAAGTTTTGAAATCTTTTACATCAATACCGCCCATGGAATAGTGACAAGTTGGACGAATTGGAATAGGTTGAACTAATGGATCGGCATGTTCGAATGTGATAGCGAGGTCGCGGATACCATGAAGTTTTTCAAGAATAACTTCTTTTGGTAAGTGACGAACGTCAGCTACTACATATGCGTCAAGACCGGTACCCCAGCCGCGACCTTCAGCGATTTCAGTTTCGATAGCTTTAGCTACAACGTCACGAGGTGCAAGTTCCATTTTGCTAGGAGCATAATCCTTCATGAAACGTTCCCCTTTGTTATTCAAGAGGTAACCACCTTCACCACGAACAGCTTCGGACATCAAGATACCGCTTTTACCGAGACCGGTTGGATGGAACTGAACCATTTCAGGGTCTTTCAAAGCACAACCTGCACGGAAACATGCGGCCATACCGTCACCTGTGGAAAGGTAAGGGTTGGAAGTACGAGTCCAATACATACGACCGGCACCACCGGTTGCAATTACTAATGCAGTAGTTGCGATTTTTTCAACACGGCCTTCTTTCATGTTCCAAGCAACAACGCCGCCTACGGAACCGTCGTCGGCTTTAACGATGTCTAATAAGTACCAATCTTGAAGGAAATGTACGTTTTCCTTTAAGCATTGTTCATACAACGTATGCAAAATTACATGACCGGTTTTATCGGCACTGTAGCATGTACGAGGGTATGCCTGGCCACCGAAGTTACGTTGTGCGATTTTATTTTCTTTAGTACGGGAGAATGGGGTACCGAAATAATCAAGTTCTTTGATTAATTCAGGACAACGGTTGATAAAGAATTCAACAGCATCCTGGTCGGCAAGATAGTCACTACCTTTAACGGTATCGAAGATGTGGTCTTCAATAGTGTCTTCTTTTGCCACATTGTTTAATACGCCATTAATACCGCCTTGAGCCATAGCCGTTGCAGAACGACTTGGGAAAATCTTGGTAATAAGTGCTACGCGCAAACCTTCTTGATGAGCTGCTTCTAAAGCTGCTCGTTGGCCGGCTCCGCCGCTACCTACTACTAGAACATCATACTGTTCCATAATAACCTCCTAAACTTGTACCTACTTCCTACAGACTTATCCGGCACGCCGTACCTGGGCATGCCTTTCCTATAGCTTGTTCTTTAATTATAGCGGTTTACAAAGCCTTTTGTCCAAAATCAAATACGCATACTTGAAAACAGCCCTCATAAATGATAATTTTTATCATTTGCTAAATCCCCCTATTTTTAGTGTGTATTTAAACCGACATTTATCATAAACTAATGTATTTTCTAGACAAACGCTAATATTATTCTGTTTATTTATATGGCCGGATAGAAAAACGGAATATCTAATCGAAAATCATTTTCACACATTTTTTTTGATTTTTTCAAGAACGTCCGAAAAACGTCCAATCTATGCATAAAACACAAAGGTACACAATTTAGTTATCATAAATTTAATGCCTTAACGTTATCCCTTCACAATGGGTTCATACCCTTACGCTATACTGACTTCAACTTAAGGCTATTATTATTATGCCTATGAAGTGTTATAATAAATTTAGACGTTCTTTAAATTGATTTATAGTTTTATTTTATAGTCTGTTACACCGACGGAGGTTGTGAAACAGGCTTATTTCTGTAAGACAGGAGTGATTGTATGAAAGTTTTACTTGTTGAAGACGAAGAAATGCTAAATAATATTATCGCCAAACGCTTGCGCGTTGAATCTATGACGGTTGACTGCTGCTTTGACGGCGAAACCGCTTTGGATCACATTAATACATCCAGCTACGACGTAGTCGTTATGGACGTAATGATTCCTAAAATGGACGGTTTTACCGTTGTGCAACACTTGCGCCAGGAAGGCAACAAAACGCCGGTATTGTTCTTAACCGCCAAAGATACTTTGCAAGATAAAGTAAAAGGCCTGAACCACGGTGGCGACGATTATCTCGTCAAACCTTTTGAATTTGAAGAGTTGATTGCTCGTATCTATGCCTTATCCCGCCGCAGCTACAATCATGCGCACAATGATTTGGAAGCCGGTCCTTTGACAATCAACAGCCAAAGCCGTACCGCTACCTTACACGGCCAGGAATTAGTACTTACCGCTAAAGAATTTGACTTATTATATTATTTAGCCAGCAATGTAAACATCGTATTATCCCGTCAACAGATTCTCGACCACGTATGGGAATACGACTACGAAAGTTATTCCAACTTAATAGATGTATATATTAAGGATTTACGTAAAAAATTGGATGTAGCCAACGAAGCCAAATTAATTCACACAGTTCGAGGTGTGGGCTATGTTTTCAAAGTGGAAGAATAAGCTAAGTTCCGGTGGTCGTTCGCTTAACCCTTTCAGCCGTTTACCGCTAACGCTTAAGATTACCGGCTGGTATTCTATATTTCTCTTATTAATGTTACTCATGCTCTCCGTGTTCATTCTGCAGTTCACGCAACTGTGGGAAGCCTCGGAAATGCGCAGTACCTTACAATCAAGGGTTATTAATACAGCCGACAATCTGACCCGGTTCCGTCCGTTCCAAGAAGGTGTTTTTACCGTTCTCTATACGGATAACGGCGTGGCTGTCAAAGGGGTCATTCCTGACGGTTTCCCACCGGAAAGTATGATTTCTCCCCATCACATCCAAGAAGTAACTGTCAAAAACACTACCTTCTATTATTATGACGCACCTGTAGCCGCCCCGGCTTTCCACGGTTGGGTTCGCGGCGTAATGCCCGCTACCACAGCCAGTCGTGCGGCCAACATTATGTTGCTTTCTTTGATTCTCGGCGGGGTTATATTCCTCGTTATCGGCACCAGTGGCGGTTATTGGATTATCAAGCGTGGTCTCGGACCGATTCGTAATATGACCCAAACAGCCGCTGACATTGGTCAAAAACGCGACTTATCTCAACGTATCGAACAACTGGTAGACAGCCACGACGAAATTTCCGCACTGTCTAAAACATTCAATACAATGCTTGACAGTTTAGAAAGCTCTTCGCAGCGTGAAAAGCAGTTCAGTTCCGACGTATCCCATGAGCTTCGCACGCCGATAGCCGTTATTCAGGCAGAAAGCGATTACGGTCGTGCCTATATCGACAATATCGACGAAGCTAAAGAAAGCTTTGAACATATTTTCCAACAAAGTCGTTTCATGACCGCCATGGTTACCCAATTATTGGATACTGCCCGCTTGGACAATATGGACAGCATCAAGAAGGATCCGCTCAGCATCAGTCAAATGATGCAAGAAGTAGCCGACAGTTATCAACGAATTTGTAAAGAGAGAAATATTACCTTAACCGCAACCATCCAACCGGATTTATCCATGGTCGGCAATCTGCCGTTTTTAAAACGCGCGGTGGGCAACTTGATTGACAACGCCATAAAATTTACCAAAGATGCTATATCCATTCAGGTCGTAAAACTAAACAATACCATTCGTATTACCATTAAAGATAATGGCGAAGGTATTAATCAAGACGACCTCGATAAGATTTGGAATCGCATGTATCAAGTCGATCAGGCCCGTACCAAAAAAGCTAATCAAGGGTTGGGACTAGGTCTTTATTTTGTAAAAAATGTCATTAATTTGCATCAAGCCAAAGCCTATGCAATTAGTGAGCCTCATGTATCAACAAGTTTTATTTTAGAATTTCCTATCATGACCGATGAGGCCTTTAGAGAGGATACACCATGAAACCATTATTGCGACAGTTCACAGTAGAATCCAACGATGCAGAGCCGCCTCGACGAGCTTTACACCGTATAATACTGCTATTTGTTGCCGCTTTTGCAATCGGCGGTGGTATCTATGCAGTCCATGATTATATGGCACAACAGGAAGCGATGCGTGTCAGTGCAGCCCGCACCGAAATGATCAAAGCCCAGGCCAAAGCCAATAAATTGACCCTCTTGAGCGAAGATACCATTAAAGAGTTGACGGCCATTAATACCGGGGTGCCCCTGAATGAGCTGACATTTAAGGAAATTGCCTTAATCACCTTTGATGATCTGCCCTTTCCACCGGGACCGCCTATCGGCCAAGGAATGATGCCTAATGATAAAAATGCAGATTCTTCGACAAATAAGCCCATGAACGGACAAGCTGCCGATTCGTCTGATAGCCATGAGAACTTAAACTTGCCGGCTACAGCCGAAAACAGTAATGTGGCCTCATTGCCGCCTCTTCGTGTGCCGCCGCCAATAGCTGCAGCCGGGCCAAAACCGCCGCTGGAAAGCGAAAGAACGCTTATCAAACCGAATGAGAGTAATACCGATCGTGAGCATCCCCCAATTGACGAATTAGCCAAGGGCGTACAAATTAATGATTTCACGCGGACTCCGCCTAAAGAATTATTAAAGCATCCGTTGTATAAAATTACAGCCAAACGCTCCAGTTTGACCTATGATTTAATTATCGACGGGGTTAATGGACATATTATAAAATCTATTTTCCACTAAGATTCTAGGATAATTTAAAGTCACATAGTACATGTGTTTTACTACTAATTATCACTATTAATTTTAATCTGAAAATTTTATCAAAAAAAGTCATTAAAACTCAAAAACGTTCATTTTGCGTTCATTTTGATGACGTATAGTTATATCATCAAATGAATGGTAATTTCGATACCCCATTCGAATTACCTCCATCATTGATTACAGGGAACTATATTGATACTGAACCCTCCCTGTTCAGCCAATATAGGTGATCAAGATTTCATTTGATTAACACTAACACTCCCCTTACAAGAAAAACAGGAATCCCTCCCCGGATTCCTGTTTTTCTTTATTTTCAAATATTTATACACTACTATTAGCCCTTATTGACAAAGTCTTTACAGGCCATTATTTGCAGAGGGGCTTCATATATAGTAAAATGTTACTATTAAATTTATAAATTTCTATATAATGTAGTTTTTATAAATTTTAATTCAGTTGTACCCAAGCTTCAAGGAGGTTCACCATGGCTCTAATCAACGAAAATTATGCCAACCTACAAAGTTCCTATTTATTTGCTAACATTGCTCGCAAAGTGGCAGAATTTCAGAAAAATAATCCGGATGCCGACATCATTCGCTTAGGCATCGGGGATGTAACACGACCATTAGCACCTGCCGTGATTGAAGCCATGCATAAAGCAGTTGACGAAATGGGTCAAGCCGAAACGTTTCGCGGTTACGGCCCGGAACAAGGTTACGAATTCTTACGTCAAGCCGTTGTCGATCACGATTATAAACCACTCGGAATCAACCTCGACATTGACGAAGTCTTTATCTCCGACGGAGCCAAATCCGACGTGGGCAACATCCAGGAGCTCTTCAGTGCCAACAACGTAGTTGCCATTACCGACCCGGTGTATCCGGTGTATCTCGACAGCAATGTCATGGGCGGACGTTCCGGTCAGTTCAAAGACGGCCGTTTTGAAAACATCGTCTACTTACCAACCAATGCGGAAAATAACTTTTCGCCGGAATTTCCGAATCAACATGTAGACATTGTCTACCTCTGCTGCCCGAATAACCCGACCGGTACCGTTTTGAGCCGCAAACGCCTTAAAGAATGGGTTGACTGGTGTAAAGCCAATGATACGGTGCTCATGTTTGACTCCGCCTACGAAGCCTTCATCAGCAGTGAAGACACAGTTCACAGTATTTACGAAATCGAAGGGGCTCGCGAAGTAGCCATTGAATTCCGTTCCTTCTCCAAAACAGCCGGCTTCACCGGCACACGCTGTGCCTATACAGTGGTTCCGAAGGAATTAACGGTCAATATGGCAGACGGTCAAAAACAGGCCTTAAACCCTATGTGGAATCGTCGACAATGCACTAAATTCAACGGTGTTCCTTATATTATTCAACGTGCCGCCGAAGCCGTTTATTCTGAAGCAGGCCATCGTCAAACACGTGAAGCCATTGCGTACTACAAAGAAAATGCCCGCATCATCCGCGAAGGCCTTACTGCCATCGGACTCACCGTATTCGGCGGTGTTGATGCGCCTTACATTTGGCTTAAAGTTCCGGCCGGCATGACAAGCTGGGAGTTTTTCGACCTTTTATTGGGAAAAGTACATATCGTAAGCACCCCGGGTGCCGGTTTCGGCCCTTGCGGCGAAGGATACTTACGTCTCACCTCCTTCGGCAGTCGTGAAAACACATTGCGTGCCATTGAGCGAATTAAAACATTACAATTTTAAGCGAGGTATACATGTTTACAGTAGTAAAAAAACTAGAAATCAGTGCCTCTCATCAGCTGAAATTGACCTACCCAAGCAAGTGTCAAAACTTGCACGGTCACAACTGGATTGTGCACATTCATGCACGCGCCGCCGAGCTTGATGAGAACGGCATGGTAATTGACTTCGGTCATATCAAAGAAGCGATTCACGGCCAACTCGATCACAAACACGTGAACGATGTTATGGGCGATATCAATCCGACCGCCGAAAATATGGCCAAATGGATTGCCGACCAATTGGGTGAAAAATGCTTCAAAGTTGTTGTTCAGGAATCGGAAGGGAATGTGGCGATTTATGAACGTGATTGAGCGTTTCAGCTCCATCGAAGGTGAAGGTACCCGCCAAGGGTCCCTTTGCTCCTTTCTAAGACTCTACGACTGCAACTTACGTTGTGTCTATTGCGACACAACGTACAGCTACGGCGACGAAGTAGACTATGAAGTACAATCCGTGGAAGACGTAGCGGATGCGTTGCGCCAAATGGGGAATCGCTACATTACCATTACCGGCGGCGAACCCTTGTTGCAAGCCGACGAAGTAGAACAGCTCATCGATGTATTGAGCCGTGAAACAACGCCGTTTGGTCCCTATGAGTTCAACATCGAAACGAACGGCAGCATTATTGCTCCCTTCCAGCGAGATAATGTATTCTATACTTACGATTACAAATGTCCCGATTCGAGTGCCGAAGAGTCCATGCACCCTAAATTATGTGAAGCCATGACGGATAAAGATGTATTGAAATTCGTAGTCAGCTCCTACGGCGATTTACAGCGCATGAAAGAAATCGTGCTCACTAAAAAGCCGAAAGGACATATCTTCGTATCCCCCGTTTTTGGCAAAATCGACCCGCAAGAAATCGTAGCGTATTTACTGAAAAATAATCTGCAGCAGATTCGCTTGCAATTACAAATCCACAAATTCATTTGGGATCCCGATGCTAAAGGCGTCTAAAAACTAAAAACACCAGACGGCAATAGCTTAATTGCTAAGCAATTTAATCCTAAAAGAGTTAATAAAATTTACAACTATTATTTACAAAATCTTGACAAGTGCCTTCTACTAATGATATGATATTTTAGTAATTAGATATGGAGGATTACTCAAGAGGCTGAAGAGGACGGTTTGCTAAATCGTTAGGGCGGGTTACCGTCGCTAGGGTTCGAATCCCTAATCCTCCGCCAGTTAGATTACACCCCTACAAACCTAGGTTTGTAGGGCTTTTTTATTTAAAACAATCATAGTAAAAACTTTAGTCAAAGAGCTAAATATGATATACTAATAAAAGGAATTTTCCACTTACAGTTTACGGGCCTTTAAGGATAACGACTGTGCAGTTTTTTGCTGCCATCGTTATCCTTTTTTTCATATAAGGAGCTATTATGTATCTCATCGTCGATAATCATGATTCATTTACCTATAACCTGGCCAACTTGGTGGCCGAAACGGGACGCCAAGTCGAGGTGCGCCCCTGCGACACCATTACGGTGGATGAAATTACTTCTATGAAACCTACCGGCATCATCATCTCGCCCGGCCCCAAGGGGCCTGCCGATGCCAAAGAATCCTTGGATATTGTACGTGAATTTAAAAATACGATGCCTATTCTCGGCGTCTGCTTGGGCATGCAAATCCTGGCTCATAACGCCGGGGCTTCCGTGGTACGCGGCGAAAAGCCGATGCACGGCAAAATTACGGCCATTCATCATGAAGGAACCGGCTTATTCAAAGGTCTGCCCACAACATTTGACGTGACCCGCTATCATTCGCTGGTTGTCCAAAAAAGCACCTTGCCGCCCGTTTATCACGTAGATGCCATCAGCGACGATGGGGCCGTTATGGCCATGTCACACCAACTATTACCGCTCTTCGGACTGCAGTTTCACCCGGAAGCCTTATTGTCAGAATATGGCTCTGAATTAATCCAAGCCTTTTGCCGTCGTGCCGAAGAAGGAGGTCACCCCCATGCCTGAAGCCATGATAAAAAACGTCACTAAAACAATGACGGAATCTATTGGCGACACCATGATTGAAACAGAGGCTGAAGCCTGTATTTGCCGTTCAACTTTGCCCTATAGCGCCGGTGATATTTTCACCCTCTTTGCCGACGAAAAGAACGCCGCCTTTCTCGACTCATCCTTAGAAAACAACCTCGGTCAATATTCCATCATCGGTCTCGTACCTTATCACGAGGTAAAAGTTGAAAACGGGTGCCTTTATGTGGACGGCAAAGCCCATCCGGGAAGCGCCGAAGACTATCTCAAGACCTACTTGCAAAATCATTACCGTAAAAACGATACCGACCTACCTTTGACAGACGGTGCCATCGGCTATGTTACCTATGATTACGGCATGAAAGAAATGGGACTTACCTCGCAACACGAAACGAAGGTCACCATGGCCGATATGAAATGGGGCTTTTACGACTTTTTTATCATAGAAGATTTAAAAGATCACTCCCTTTGGTTCATCGCTAACGGTCATACCGAACCGGCTCCCGTTCTTTTGAAAAAGATGGAGGATCTTATCGCCGCGAAGATGGCTAACTTCAAGTCACAATCACTGGCAGAAACTTATCCCCTAGCAATTCATCCGGACAGCACATCGGATGAATATGCTCAGGCCCTTCATAAATTGATGGACTACCTTATAGCCGGTGACGTTTATGTTACCAATTTTACCGGTACGTTGACCGTCGATTGTCAGTGCCCGCCGTACACCTTCTTTAGCCGGCTGCGCCGAGATAATCCGTCGCCTTTCGGAGCCTACCTGCAATACGACTCCTATCAGATAATCAGTGCTTCCATGGAACGATTGCTTCGCATCAACGGCAAAAAAATTGAAACCCGTCCGATCAAAGGAACTCGCCGACGCGGCAAAACAGCCGAGGAAGATGCGGCGCTTCGTAAAGAACTGGCCGAATCGCAAAAAGACCAAAGCGAACTCTTGATGATTGTGGATCTGGAGCGAAATGACCTCAATAAAATCTGTGAGCCCGGCAGTGTTATCGTACCCGACCTCTTTGCGGTAGAAGAGTATGCCACAGTCTTCCATTTAATCGCCAACGTGATTGGCACGCTCAAACCGAATCAGACCGCCATCGATGCCCTCTCGGCACTTTTCCCAGGTGGCTCCATTACAGGCGCGCCAAAAAGACGGGCCATGGAAATCATCGACGAACTGGAATCGAGCCGTCGCCAACTCTACACCGGCACCATCGGTTACTTATCCCTCGACGGCAACTGCGACCTCAACATCGTCATCCGCACGGCCGTCCACCAAGGCGATTCGTACTATATCGGTGTCGGTGGCGGTATTACCGCCGAATCGGAACGTGGCTTTGAATATGAAGAAATCTGGCAAAAGGCAAAGGCCTTACTCAGTGCCTTGAAAGGAGAAACTTTTGATTATGAACCTTACCTTTGATGACGGCTATCAGTTTGGCCTTGGTGCCTTCGAAACCATAGCCCTCGTAAACAATCAGCCAATTTGGTTAGAAGCCCACGAAGCGCGCCTACGCCGCACACTCGACTGGCTTGGCATCACCCTACCTGACGATTGGCAACAGCAGCTTCAAATTTATTTAAACAAAAATGGTGACGGCATGGGCGTTGTTAAAATCATGGTGTCAGCTAACAATCTAAGCTTCACAGTAAGAGCTAACCCCTATGAGAATTTACCGTCTCGTCCGGGTTTTGTCCTCGCCATGTCCGACATTCGCCGTAACGAATCATCCCCTTTTGTCTACCACAAAACCTTTAATTACGGTGAATCCATCTTAGCCAAGCGACAAGCTGCTAAGGCAGGCATCGACGAGCCGATTTTCTGTAACAGTCGCGGCGAACTTACGGAAGGATCCGTAAGCAATCTCTTTTTTATAAAAAACGACCGACTTTATACACCACCCATCGAGGCCGGCCTCTTGCCGGGCATCGTCCGGGCCTACCTTTGTCAGCGCTATGAAGTAGTTGAAAAGACCATCATTCCTCATGAAATCGGCTCCTTCGATGAGTGTTTTATTACCAATTCCCTCATGGGCATCATGCCGGTACGTCAGTTTGGGACTCACGAATTCCCGGCCTCAGCACAGACAATGACGGGAACCTTATACCAAAATTATCTGCAAGATAGATTGCGACCTTTTCCTAACTACAATTAAATTTAACTCAATTAAATTAAACACCCCTGCAAACCTAAATCTGCAGGGGTGTTTAGTTTCTCGCCTATTTTTTATTAATTTGTAAGCTACTCGACGTTACAAAATTCTTAATTTTAAATTCTTTTCGCGCCTGCTCGGCAACCCTTGCCAATACATAATATAAAAAGTAAGGATCATACTCATTAAAAAAGTCTAGCCACTTATCCCTTTCTACAATATCCTCAATACTACCGATAGAAAGGAGCATAACATTACTGCGCATCTCGCCATGAGGAATCCGAATCAACGTCGTCAGCGTCTTGGCGCCCTCCTTATTTTTTAAAATTACATCAATAGAAATATCCTTAAAGCCCAATACATAACTTTCTTCCTGTGTCTTGGACTCATAGGTATCTCCAATCTCTATTTCATAGGGAACGTAGATTAAAATATCCTCGAGCCTGGTTATATCCAAAATCTGCATAACCCGTTCCAATGATTCCATATTAATATCTCGGAACTTATTGCTTACCAAGTTTTCAATAAAAGTTTTGGGGAAACCATTGTCCAAAGCAAATGACGTCTTTTTCAGATTCCGCTCTTTTAAAATTTTGCTTAGCTTGCATATAAACATTTATTAATCTCCCTATCTCCAAAAATCTATTTCAAATTACTTTTTATGTAAAATTAATTCTAAATCGACAATTAACATAAAGTATGTTATAATCCAATTATAGCCGAAATGATTATAGAAAGGCTATTATAACTAGTTACATTTTAAAGGATTTTCTAATTTTAAGAAAGAAGGAGATGATATTAGAGCAAACGTATTTAAAAGAATGTCAGTAATACATGAGGGATTTTTTGAAAAAGGAGGTCTCATATATACAATTGACTGCACTAAGAAAAAGAAAAAACCGTCTAGTATTGGCGTACTAAACGGCTAAAAACAAAGTTTTTAATTGAATTAACTACCTTTATTCTAACATACTATAGGTTTTTATAAAAGAGGCGTCTTAATGTTCATATCAATTGCCCGGATATAAACAAATAGGCGCCTTTAAACCTATCAAGAAAAAGTCTTAGCTACTACGAACAATGTTAATATGTGTTCTTTATATTCAAATCATGCAGAAAGCAGGAATACCCCATTAACACAAAATCCCTTATAGAACTACTATTTAGCTCTATAAGGGATTTATATTTTCTTATGGCGGAGAGGGTGGGATTCGAACCCACGGCCCCTTGCGGAGTCACTGGTTTTCAAGACCAGCTCCTTAAACCACTCGGACACCTCTCCAAATTAAACTATTACCTTAATATATTACCGTGTTTTGTCCAACAAATCAAGCCCTTACCGCAACTTTCCGCTGAAACGTACCGTAAATCCTGTAATCCTCCTATTTACTTCATCAAAGTTTTCTTTGTACTCTCAGCTAAAACATGCTATAATTAACATATCGAAATTTATAATTATTATGTGAAATTTACTCGAGTTTAATAAACGAATTAAACACATCTGAGGAGCTCCATGAAATACACAAATAAAAATCAAACAAATACAAACTCATCAAATACCGCCAATACTTCCGGCACTGCCCGTAAAAATCATAAACGCAAAGCTATTGCCGCTATAATGACGATTGCCTTAGCCATGTCCGCATCAGCCTATCCGCTCAATTCCGTACATGCAGTAGATCCGGTTAACGCCTATATCGCCGCCAAAATCATCCCCTCTTTCTCGTTACCGTCACTTAATCCGATTAAAGCGGCCGGCAAATTACTGGGTCTCGTAAGCGATTCCGATGATGCCGTGAAAAAAGGCAAAAAAGTGGACAACAACTACAAGTTTAAAGCCACTAAAGTAGCGAACGGCTCAAAGACTTTTAAAAATTCTCTCAACAATAACCAGAATAATCAAAATGTAATTTTAGTACAGAAAACCGGCAAGGCGAAAGTGAAAAAAGCGGAACTCATTAAAACCGGTCATAGCGACAGCGAAGGTCTCAGCCTGTGGCGCGGTCAAAACGCCGCTCTTCTAGTTGCGCCATATAGTCAGGCCACGATTGAAAACAGCACTATCACTACCAACGGCGACGGCGCTTCCGGCATCGTTGGTAGCGGTAAGAAAGTAAAAATTACCGCTAAGGATTTAACGATTCACACGAATAACCGCGTATCCCAAGGCATCGGTGCTGCCTATGGTGCCGAAATTTCCTTAAAGCAGAGTAATATCAGCACCTACGGTTCTCAAAGTCCGGCCCTCGCCACCGCAACGAAAGTCGACAGTAGCCTCACTGCTGATGGCGTCACCCTTCGTACTTACGGCCAAAACAGCCCCCTCATCAGCTCAACCGGCACGATGAAGTTGAATGCTATTAACGGTGAAGCATCGAATGGCACATTCGGACTTTTGGAAGGCAATACGGACGTGACATTTACCAATTCACAGCTAAAAGGAGCCAATGGTTTTTACCTATATCAAACCGATTTAGGCACCGCTGAAAAAGGGACGACCAAGCTCACCATTAACCAAAGCCGACTCACCGAAACGGGCTCTACGCCGCTTTTTACCATTCTCGGTGCTAAAGCCCAAATAAAACTCCAAGGCAATACTATCAGCCAACCGAGCCGTGCTCCATTCTTGCAGGTACTATCCGGCACGGGCGATACATCCGACCTAAATCGTGCAGCGGCGGCTATCAACAGCACCGGCAACACTAACAGCCAAGTACGTTTACAAGCCAATCAACAGGCCATTAACGGCGATATACTAGCCGACCGCGGTAGCAAGCTGGACATTAAGCTTTCGCAAAACTCCACATTTACCGGTGCCATCAATCCGAACAACAGCGCTAAACAGGCTTCTTTAAGCCTTAGCAAGGATTCTGTGTGGAATGTAACCGGTGATTCCTATCTGACGGAACTTAACAACGACGATTCAACCAACAGCAATATCCATACTAACGGTCATACGGTAAAAATTGTAAAATAATTACCCAAAGGAACGATTTATATGAAATTTATCACAACTTATTTAAGCCCCGTAAAATGGGCTTTTTTAAGCGCCTGCCTGCTCTCCTTAATTCATGTAGTCAGTGCGCTTACTGTGCCGACTTTAACGGCCAGCATCATTAATGAAGGCGTTTTGCAAGGCGACTTGGACGCCATCAGTCGCCTCAGCGTTGCCATGCTCGCCGCCTCTTTGGTAACCGTCATCGGCTCACTCAGCGCCGTATACTTGGCCGCCCATATTGCGTCACGCGTCAGCCTCAACCTGCGGCAGCAACTCGTGCAGGCGTTGCAGGACTTCTCTTTGTCGGATTTTTCAAAATACGGCACCGGCACCTTGCTCATGCGTGCCACCCGTGATGTGGAAAAAATCCAGTCCGTCCTCGCCGAAGGCATCAATATGATTCTCCCCATGCCGCTCATGATTATAGTCGGTTTAGGACTCACTTTTTACAAAAGCTTCGAAATGGGGCTCATCATTTTAAGCCTCATGGTCATCATGGTAGTGCTCATGATAAGCATTCAAAAACGGGCCCTCCCTATCGTCATGGCCGTTCAGCAGCAATTAGATAAACTGACCGACCTCGTGCGCGACCATATTATCGGCATGTCCGTGATTCGAGCTTTTAATCGCACGGACGATGAAAAAGCTGCTGAAATTGGCATGTTCACGGAATTATCCAACAAGGAAACTCGTCTGGCCCGCACCTACGCCATCGGACTGCCCAGTATCCTCATTATTTTCAACATGAGCACCGTGGTTATCCTCTGGCTTGGCGGCTATCAGATTGACTCCGGTGTGCTCCAAATCGGTGATATTATGGCCATCATCGAGTACGCCACCCTCATTTTGATGAACCTCATTATGGCTGTATTCGTGCTTCTCGACGTGCCGGAAGCCATTATTTGCTATCGACGTATTAGAGAGTTATTAGTTCATTCTGAAAACCCGACAGTTAGTTCTAAGCAAAATACAGTAACTGATAACGTTTATTTACATGCAACGGAAAGTATCTCCGGCCAAGTACCACTGTTAGAATTTCGCAATGTTACCTTCCGCTATGACGATGCGGAAGAAGCGGCCTTAAAAGATATTTCCTTCACCCTCAACGCCGGCGAAACGCTGGCTATCATGGGTGACATCGGTTCCGGCAAAAGTACCTTGGCCAAGCTCATTTTGGGCCTGTATCCTATCGAGTGTGGCGACATTCTCTTTAACGGTCAGTCAATTTTTAGCCAACCCATTGAAGATGTGCGCTCACAAATCGGCTATGTGCCGCAAAAAGCCTATCTTTTCACCGGTACCATTGCCATGAATTTAGAATTTGGCAAAAGCCAAGCCTCGAATGCACCGCTGACACGTGAAGATATTGAAGAAGCGGCAAAATTAGCGGGCGCCCATGAATTTATCAGCCGTTTCGAAGACGGTTATGAGCACGAACTTGCTCAAGGCGGTACCAACCTATCCGGCGGTCAGCGCCAACGCCTCGCCATGGCTCGTGCCTTAGTTCGTAAACCTCGTCTTTTAATTTTTGACGACAGTTTCTCTGCCTTGGACGGCATCACCGAACAGCAAGTGCGTAAAGCCGTAGCCGAGGAGATTAGCAATAGCAACGGCAATAGAAACAGCGATGGCATTACCTCCGGCAGGGCATTCATATCTATTGAACAGAAGGTCAGCGCCGCCCGAAAAGCCGATAAAATCCTGGTCATCAACCAGGGTGAATCGATGGGCGTAGGCACGCACGAAGAACTCTTGGCTCATTGCCCAATCTATCAGCAGATTGTAACATCACAGGAGGTGGCACTATGAAACTGGTCAAACGATTCCTCCTGGACTCACGCAGTCAGTGGTGGCGCCTCGGTTTTCTAACCATAGCCTTAATCTTGGCCGCGAGCTTTGAAATTATCGCCCCGCGCCTCTTAGGTGACATTGTCGATGCCATCGTTCAGGGCCTCGAACAGCACCGTGAAATCAACGCCATTTTAGACGGTACAATCGATACAGTCCTTCTACTCATCATTTTTTACAGCTGCCACGCCGTATTCACATACGTTAGTGAATTTATCATCGCCGGCAGTGCACAACGCATGGTATTAGCTTTGCGCAGCCGCGTAAGCCATCAGATTCATCATTTACCGATGTCCTATTTCAATCAACACAACCGTGGCGATATGTTAAGTCGCCTTACGAGTGACTTAGACTCCGTCGGCGAAACGCTCCGTGAAGGCATTCCGGGCCTCATCTCATCGTTTATCGGCATCGTCGGTGCCGTCGCCATGATGATTTGGATTAGTCCGCTCCTGGCTGCGATTATTCTCGGCGTTATCATCGTCGGCGTTCTCGGCTTAACCTTTACGTCTAAAAAAGCGCGCACTATCTACCTGCGCAATCAAGAGGCTTTAGGTGCTGTGAACGGCGGCATTGAAGAATTAATTTCAGGCAAGCAAATCATACAGTCTTTTGGTCTTGAAAAAGTCTCCACCGACCACATGACGGATTTAAATACACGTCTCTTTACGCGTGAACGACAATCCGGTTTTATGGGGCAGCTCATCATGCCGTTGGTTAACTTCATCAACCAAATAGGCTACGTCCTCGTTGCCATCCAAGGCGGTCTCTTCGTGTTGCGCGGCTATATCACCCTTGGTGACATCCAAGCCTTTTTCCTCTACGTAACACAAGTATCCGACCCGATTTCGCGCAGTTCCTACATCTTAACCCGATTTCAAGAAACACACGCCGCCTTAGGTCGTATTTACGAGATTCTGGACGCTCCGATGGAGGATGACTCAGGAACCTTACAAGACGTGCCTAACTCTGTTGCGGGCGCCGCATCAAGTACTAATGCCATTGAATTTAGTCATGTGAACTTCGGTTACAGCGACGATAAACCGCTTATGACGGATGTAAACTTTGAAATCCCCAGCGGCCACGTCGTAGCTATTGTAGGCCCTACGGGGGCCGGCAAAACCACAATCATTAACCTGCTCATGCGTTTTTATGAAATATCCGGCGGTACCATTACTATTCACGGTACGGACATTCGCAAATTAAGCCGCGAAGCCTTGCATCGTCAAATCGGCATGGTATTGCAAGACACGTGGATTTTTACAGGCACCATTGCTGAAAACATCGCTTACGGTAAGCCGGATGCAACGCGGGAAGAAATTATCCATGTTGCGAAACTGGCCATGGCGGATCATTTTATCCGCACCTTGCCACAAGGCTATGATACGATCTTAAAAAATGGTGCCGATGACCTCTCGCAAGGGCAGCGCCAATTACTGACGATCGCTCGTGCCTTTTTGGTTAACCCAAGCATTCTCGTACTTGACGAAGCCACCGCCAACGTTGATACGCGTACAGAAGTGGAAGTGCAAAAAGCGATGAATCAACTCTTAAAAGGCCGTACCGGTATCGTCATCGCCCATCGATTATCCACCATTCGTGACGCCGATTTATTGCTCGTTGTGAATAACGGTCAAATCGTTGAGCAGGGTACTCACCAAGAACTCTTGGCTAAGGGTGGTTATTATACGGAATTGTATGAAAACTACGCCAAGGGGATGACGGTGTAAACATGCATTCTAAATGCAATTGAATAAAAGATTCTATATACGGACAAGGCCTTATCGGCGGTAGGACGTATAGACTTATAAAGTAAAACGGGATTGTTCCAAGGTTATTACCTCGGAACAATCCCGTTTTTATTTAATTAAAGAGAAGCCAATTTAACTATCTCACACAGCTACCATATTAGAAATTGATAGCAGCGGTTTAGTTCAACTATTTATTAGCCAACTGGCGCATAATTTCCTGAACTTGCGTACGTAATTCCGCATTTTCCTGAGCCTGCTGTTGAACCTGAGCCCGTAATTCTTCAATCGTAGAATTCTGGTTTGCTAATTGCTTAGACTGTTCAGATACAACTTCGGCTAAGGCAGATTTCGAGTAATTCGAATACTCGTTACTGCTACCGAACTTAACACTTACGCCGGCATTAAACATGTTTTCACCGCCGCCCATGCTGGTGCCGATGGAGAATAACAAGTCATTCGTCGGACGATAGAACGCACCAATTGCTACAGCATTAGCCGATTTGTAGTTACCGTAACCGGCGGCAAAATCCCATTTAGCAGTCGGATCGTAATCTTGCGGATGCAATGCTGCTAAAGCGGCCGCACCGGCACCGACACGATTAATACGATTGTCCAGTTTGTTAACCTGACTGTTCAAGCTGGTTACGTTATTGGTAATATTGCTTACTTCGTTGGAAATGGAAGTAATATTATTGGTGTTCTGCGTAATCTGAGTCGTATTAGCAGCTACTTGGCTATCTAAAGCACTCAGGTTTTGGCCGGCTGACTTAGATTTTTTCACGTAAGTACCGTCTTCAGCAACGCGTGTTTCATTATAAACAGTACCGCCGGTAACAATTCCTTTATTGTCTGCAACTACCTTGCCATCGGTGTTCACTTTGATTTTGTAATTAGTTCCGCCGATACTATTCTTTTCTGTGCTGTCGATAGTAATTGTGCTATCACCATCAGCATTGGCAATGGTATTTCTCGTATCAACGGCAGCTGCAATTGTAGACAAGTTAACGCTTCCGGAAATGATTTCTTTTCCATCGGAATTCTTAATAGATAGACCTAATTTATTATCTTTAAAGCTCAAAGCATCTGTACTTTCCTGTAGCCCTGTACCCGCAGCATCCAAAGCCGCTTTAAGCTGCGCCACGTTGACCGCATCGGTATCATTGGTACCGGCTGCAACATTGGTAATTTGACGAGTTAAACCTGTTTCACTATCACCAACGGAAACAGCCGCCGCACCGGATTGCCAAGCGGATGTAATCTGAGTTTTTTCCGATACAGCTGCCGTATAGGCTTTATTGGCATCATTCACGGCTGTTTCTGCCGTATCCATAGCGGCTCTTGCTTCATCATTGGCAGTCTTAGCAGCATCCATCCGTTCTTTAATTTTTTTACCTTGATTCGAATCATGGTCAATACTGTTATAAGCATTTACAGCCTGAACATAATCGGCATTTTTGGCCAGATAATCAGAAACCTTGGTTTCATAATCAGCTTTAGCTGTCGAAAGAGCGGATTCCAAATCAGGGATACTGCTATTTAATTCGGCAAATCGATCTTCTTTGCCGGCATAAGCAACAATAGCCACTTCATTTTCAAAATCTTTACCTGTAATCGGATTATAGCCAAATAACCCTTTGTCAACAGCCGATACAGAATTACTGCCGATAGCCACGCCACCATCATGTTGTACGTCCGTATTATAGCCGAGCATAACAGCGTTGCTGATATTTTCCGTATGTTCACGTAACGGTTTTTGCACCTTCACCGCATAGTGCAGCGTATCTCCTGTCCACTGTAAATTTCCGGTCACATGTTCAAAACTCTTAGGCGTATGAGATTGTTCTTCATAGCCTACTTTCGTTCCCATAGTTCCAAGAATTACGTTATTTTTGCTACCCGATAAGGTATGGTAATCACCGATGACAACATCCGTAGTTGCGTCGCTAAGCGTATTGCCGCTCCCCATGACAGAGACATGATTCACATTAGTGGCTTTATTTTGATAACCGGTAACCATATTATAATCACTGACTGCAGCTTCGGTGCCGCTTAAAGTATTGCCCGTTCCAAAGATGGAAGATCGTCTTGCATAATCCGACACATTGCCGTTCCCAAGTGCAAATACGGAACCCCCATTTAAAGTTGCAAACTCACCCATCACCTCGAAAGAACGATCTGTATAACCAAAATCGTCCCCTGCATGATAATAGAGCTCGCCCCAACGGCCCGTCATAAAACCGCCTTCAATACCTTCAGTCATATTACCGGCTGCATTGGTCACACGGTTACCGGTACCGAAAACCATGGAACTCAAAGACGAATCAACTTTATTCAAAGTCCCAAAAGTTCCGGTTGCAATCGAAACACCCATTCCATTCTCGGAACTAAGCTTATTATCCACGCCATAAAGAGAGGAATAAACAGTCATTCCCTCAATGGTTGAACGAGTGCCAACAGCTGTACTGAGAGGCCCTAAGCTCTGAACTCTATGCCCGATTGCTGTAGTGCCATCGGCTCCCAATGCATGGTAACCAATAACAACCATTTTCCGATTACCAACTCCGATAGTCTTCTTTTCTTCAGGTGATAAAGAGCCTATGATAATAGAATCCAGAATATTACTGCCTTTTTGATTATCACCGATAATAATACCTGCTGCCGCACCGTCAATATCATTATTATTACCGATAACCGTTAAGGAGTCCCATTCATTGCGATACGTATGATTACCGGTAAGGACATTACCGCGACCAATGGTTAAGTCGGAAATATTAGGTTCACGGCCTTCCGGATGACCATAGTCAGTAACGGTACCAACATCTCGACCGATTATTTTATTATTATCACCGATAACGTTTTGTTTACGACTCCCCCGTACTTCGTTGTTATTACCTAGAACACGAGTATCAACGCTGGCTTCATATCTTGTTCCACCCTGCCATGGGTAGCTCTTTGTTACCTTATTATCATTACCTACAATATTAACGCCATTGGTGTCTTCAACGGTATTGGTATCCCCAATAACATTGGCATCTTTACTGCCGGTCACTGAATTTTCCGTCCCCACGACACGAGCCGTTTTGTCATCAGTTACGGTATTCGTTGTCCCCGTAGCGGTACCACTGTCTACAACGATGTTTTCTGCTGCTAACACTTGCCCGCCTAATAACAGACTCAATAATACGGCACTGCTCAAAGAAGCTTTGACTATGCGACGACGATTTTGATGCTTTGTTTCCATCCTAAAACTCCTCTCATACCCTATACCATATAACACTTTTACCATGCGATGAACTCAAATTATACCCCTTATAAATTCATCAAATATTCACTATAATTAAATGCTAGCACTTTTATCATGTAGGGTCAATGAGAGTATTAGTTCATATTTATCACATTTGCCCAAAATACAATCAATATAGCATAATTTTCTTTGATAAAACAATCTATATCACTTCATCTAACCTTTACAAGCTTAACAAATTCACACTATAACCATCCCATTACAATCATCAATATTTTGCGATAATTCATTGATAAAATTTTAGTAAGTATCTTGTTTTCCAACAAAAAAAGAACCGCCAAAACAATTTATCTTGCCTTGTAACGGTTCCTATCATAGATGTCATCAATATTCAATTATAATTCACTAATAGCCGAGCATCTTACCACAACATTCCCGACGTCCAAATCAATCGCAATGCTAAAATCCCTACTCCTAAAGAGAACACCATAAGAATACTGGTAGCTTTAAGACGTTTAGCAATAGCCGCACCAAGTTGGGCCCCAATGACGGCCCCAATGCCGCAGGCAATGGCGATATTCCATTGAATATGACCCAAGGAATAATGTGTGACTACACCTGTAATCGTGGATAAGAATAATATAAACTGGCTCGTAGCCGTTGCCACATGTGTGGGGAAGCCCAAAATATACACGAGCGCCGCCACGTGAATGAGCCCGCCGCCGATGCCGAAAACGCTGGAAATAAAGCCGACTACCACACTGATTAAACAACCGATAGTTTTACTATAGGTCAACTCATGAAGTTGCAAAGATTCTTCCTTGCGTTGTCCTTTCGTCCAGTTTTTATAACCGATAAACGTCGACATGCAGAGTAGGAATAAACCGAACCAGAATTTCAACATGGATATGTCGAAGCCTTCCGACGCGACAGCGCCAAGATAGGATCCGGGAATCGTAGCCAGCGTAAACCAGATTGCCGCACTGTAGAGTATTTTTTTCTGCTTAATAAACGCTGTCGAAGCGGACATGGCATTGAACATAACAATAGTGAGCGAGGTACCGACTACCATGGCCGGCGACCAGTCGGTAAATAAATATAAGAATACCGGCACGAAAATTAAGCCTCCGCCGGCGCCTATGAGTGTCCCGAAGGCTCCTACACCAATACCCAGCACAATAAATCCCAAAAGCACGCCCCACGACATGCCCAAAATCAATCCTGTTGCCCCATCCATAGCCGACTCAACCTCATTTCTCTTTTTTCAAAACACCGACTTAAAATAGCGTAACTACTCTTAATACTGCAAATACACCACGTATTTGATTATATCCATATTTTTATTCAGTATATCGCAAAATAAACAGAAACGCCATCACTTCCTGGTTATAGCTGTTCGTGATTCAGCTACAATCCCGCAAATGATGGCGTTTTTGTTTACGTAAGTTTGTGTAAGTGTGTGTAAATACGTATATAGTTAACTGATTGTTCGTGTCAATCAAGGAACTACCTTAAATCGGTATATTTGGTTGTTTTTGCCTATAAAACGGCGGATACGGCTGTTACGATTGGCGCAATGACCGTTGTCATGATGCCCATGAAAATCATGGCCAAAGAGGCAATAGCACCGGTTTTAGGGCCGTCTTCATAGGCTTTAGCAGTACCGGTCCCATGAGCCGAAATACCGTAAAGCATGCCTTTTAACAAGCGGTTATGAATATGAGCCCGTTTAATCATCATGGTGGTCATAATCATACCGATAAGGCCGGTTGCAATTACGAGGATGGCCGTAATCGTAGGGTCGCCGCCCATTGTATCAGACGCAGCTAAGGCTAGCGGCGTCGTTACGGAACGCGGAGCAATACTGTGAACGAGTTCAGGGCTAAGTCCGATAAGTTCGGCGAGTCCCATAGAACCCAAGAACGCCACCGAACAACCCATGCCGATAACAACCAAGAGCGGAATAAAATATTCTTTTACTACGCCACGGAATTTATACAAAGGCACCGCAAAGGCCACGGTGGCCGGTTGCAACATCATCGTGATGTACTGGCTGCCTTCCTGATATACATCGTACGGAATATTCATAGTTACGAGGAATAAACCGATAACTACCGGCACGCCCAACAACGGGGTAAAATAGAGTTTTTTGCCGGAACGTTCATACAATTTTTTAAAAAGAAAATACAAAACTACAGTGCCCACTAACGATTCGATGATATGAATACTAATCATCTGAAACGGTGAATAATTTACCATAATTTGTACCCCTTTCTACGTAATTTCATAACACTCAAGGTAATAACCGTAACGGAAATCAAGAGTGTTACAATACTCGTTACGATAACGCCCAAGAGCATAGCCCCCGTACTGCCAAATAATTGTGTATATTGAATAACCCCTATAGCGGACGGAATGAAGAACAACAAAAGTTCCCCGATTAAAACGGCCGCTCCCTGTTCCACCCAGTTAAGCTTGATGATACCTGAGCAGAGCAACAAAAATAACAAAATCATGCCCACCAAAGTCCCCGGTAATGGCAGGTTCAACCACTCTTTCAAGTAGCCTCCCAACACTCCAATCAAGGCGAGCAATAGAATCTGACCTACTACAATCGCCACACGTTTCATCCTCAAACGCCTCCTACATATCGACTAATTTTTATTCTGCAATATACTGTGTCTTCATTCAATAAACGAATGTTGTATTTATTGTGTACTCGTATAGGGATTTTTCGATATTCCCTTTGTCATGACTTATTGTATCTCATTTTTTCTTAAAAAAATAATATTTTTTCCCTATACGGCCGTATTCTTTTTAGCTATAATAGATGTAGATTATATTGCAGGAGGATTATATGGATATTACCCATTTAAAATATTTTGTCGAAGTGGCTCGCCAGAAGAGTTTCACCAAAGCGGCCCAAACTTTACACGTAAGTCAGCCGTCACTAAGTAAAGCGGTACGCCTGTTGGAAGGGGAATGGAACAAGCAATTATTCCGCCGTCGCGGGCATCGCATCGAGCTTACCAATGAAGCGTGCGCCGTATTGCCGCAGATTGAAGCCTTAGTGAGGCAATTTGAAGTGCTTGAACACCAGATGCATCACACGAATGATACGGAATCGGGTGAATTGAGCCTCGGCATCCCGCCGATGATCGGTTCTTCCTTCTTATCGCCGATTATTCGCGACTTCATGGCCGCCTACCCGCAAATTTCGTTAAAGGTAAGTGAACACGGTTCACCGCAAATCGCCCAGCTTGTACAGGACAATCAATTGCAGGTTGGATTCGTTACCTTGCCGGTGTCTGACTTTACCACCCCGGATACACAAACCTATATCTTTAACCACCAGCCTTTATACTATGTGATGCAACCAGATTCACCATTCGCCCATTACGAGTCCGTTACTCTTCACGAAATTCGCAAAGAACCGCTTGTGTTCTTTCATCCGTCCTTTTCGTTATACGATATCATCTTAGGTCGTTTTCAAGAAATCGGCGTAGTACCGCAAATCGTAGCGCAAAGCAACAACTGGGACTTCATCACGGAGCTTGTAAAAAGTGGTCTCGGCACGGCTATTTTGCCACAGACAATCTGCGAACGTCTTAATAAGGAGCAGTTGGTTTCAATTCCTATCGAGCCCCGCATCAACTGGGTGCTCGGCATGATTTGGAACGAACAGTCCATGATTGTACCGGCAATTCGCCTGTGGGTTAACTATTTCCGCTCTCATGTGGTGGAAGAACGCCTGGTTCACGGCGAAGATCCGGGGCCTGCCCCTACTATTTTATGTGATTCTAAATAATCACATAAAACAAGCCCCTTACAGCCAATCGCTGTAAGGGGCTATTTTCATTCACTATGCGAAACTATGCAGGTAATTAATTACTTTAATAGTTTCTCCAATGCACGTTGTCGTTTTTTGCATTTTTCTTTCACCGGTCGGCAATGGTTGCCGCACACTTGACAACGACCTTTACTGTCGGTCAGCAAGGCTTTCTTTTCCGCCTTGGTCGTCTCGTGTAGGTCCGGTAATTTCTTACCAAGGCGTTTTATTTTTTTGGATTTTTGTCATCCGAATTGCTATGTAATTTTTGCAGGGCATCATCGATGAAGTCCAATACGCCCAAAGCCGCACCGCGAGCGCTTTCTTTCATATTGTCCGCTACTTCGGAAATATGATCGGCTACTTTGTCAGCTACTTCTTGAGCTCGTTCAGATAATTCATCGGCTTTATCGGCAGCCTGGTCTTTCAAATCAGCCGCTTTATCGGCTAATTCATCTACTTTGTCCGATGCCTGTTCCTTTAAGTCTTGCGCTTTATCAATTGCTTGATCTTTCAAATCAGCCGCTTTGTCGGCTAATTCATCTACTTTGTCGGATGCCTGTTCTTTAAGCTCTTCCGCTTTATCGGATGCTTGGTCTTTCAAATCAGCCGCTTTGTCGGATAGTTCATCAACTTTATCGGCTGCTTGGTCTTTCAAATCAGTTGCTTTGTCGGCTAGTTCATCAACTTTGTCCGACGCTTTATCTTTTAACTCTTCTGCTTTATCAGTTGCTTGATCTTTTAATTCTTCAGCTTTATCAACAGCTTGGTCTTTCAAGTCTTCAGCTTTACCGGCCAATTCTTCAGCTTTATCGGAAACTTTTTCAACAACTTCTTCTGCTTTGCCATCAGTGGCTTGATTCAAATTCTTGGCTAATTCTTCTTTAGTGGACATTTCGTCTACCACCTTTCCTTTGACATCATTCACTTTTGACTGCACTGCTGTTGCTACACTGCCAGCTGTTTTGGAAATCTCTTTTGTTTTGTCAGCCGCGGTGTTAGCTACATCATCAGTCAACTCTTCCAAATTTTGATACCATTCTTCGCTGCGCTCTTGCACGCCTTTTTTGGCGTGTTTCGCTTTTTTCAATGCTTTTTTTGTTTCTTTTTCAGCCGCTTTAGCTGCTTTTTCAGCTTCTTTCGCGACTTTCTTAGCTTCTTTTTTCGCTGCTTTATGGGCTTTTTTAATAGATTTTTTTGCCTGTTTAGCGAGTTTTTTAAATTCTTTCCACTCCGTATGGAGCATCAAATCTTCAAGCGTCATTGTCCCCTCTTTGCCATCCGGCAAGTTTTGGCTCAACATGTCCAAAATATCTTGCAAAAAGATTTCCGATGTTGGGAATACGTTATGATCGTCATCCTCGTCATCATCCACCTCAGCTGCAAACGCCGCCGAATCGGCCGTTCTCACCCCCGCATTCAATACAGCATTCGTTCCTGCCAATAAATTGTCATCCGCATCGGCTTTTACACTATGAGTTAAAGATGATTGCGGAATATCTCTATCAGTAATGGCATCAGCTGCCACTGCCTGTGTTTTAGCTGCCGTCGGTTCAGCCACAAGGGTACCATCTTGACGTGGTACTACCGAGCCGTCACGGCGATTTACAACGGAACCATCCTGACGAGTCACTACTGTGCCATCTTGACGCGTAGCTACAGCACCTTCACGACGTGCCGCTACCGTACCGGCTTGGCGTAATGCAACCGGTCTTTCCGAAACATCTACATCCGCCAAATCCACTTGATCTATGTTTAATTCTTCACTGGTTAGTTCATCCCCTTGGGCCTGAAATTCATCTTCCAAGGAATCATATATATGAAGCTGCTCTAACAAGTCTTGCGTTTCATCGATTTCCTGCCACAAACTGTCCAATAACGCCGTATAAAATAAGCGTGCTTTCACTTCTTCATACGCCTGACGCGTAATATGAAGTTCTTCATATGTCAGGTCTTCAGTACTATCCAGCTCTTCTATTAACTGCTGAATATGACGATCCTCAGCATACTTATTCTGTAACGAACGACGAACCGATTCAATAACAGACTTACCAATGATGCCATGACGATTATGCATACTTCCAGCTCCCATCTTCCTATACCTTCGGTAATAAACATTAAGCTAAAAACAGTAAAAAGCAAATCTATATCATCGAGTGCTGGCTTTTTAGCCATCCCTACACACCCGGATTCGGTGAATCTATCTCTATCTTAAAACAAATTTCTTAAAAATACCAATCTAAACAGTTAAGCCATAACCTAATTCGCTATTAAAGTAATCCTTTGCAGGAATTATTTATTCAATAAAGGCACCGTGTTGCTGGCGAGTGGCATAACCGTTACGGTGTAATCATCGCGACCGATTAATTTGTTCGCAAGCGCAATGGCTTCATCGATGGATGTTACTACATCGATGCCCACGCGGTCACAAATTGCTTTATTTTCCGGTTTCGTCACCAAGATATGGCGATATTTCTGAAAATCTTCGCCTAAATGGAACGCAATAAAGCCCGGTACGGTAAAGCCATTACGCAATTTAATTTCACGTTCTTTCAAATCGCGGGTATCAAACCAACCGAGGAATTCTTCCGGTTCGTGAATATCCGGCAATTCCATAAGCAAAATAACCACGCCACCCGGCTTACATGCAAGCACTGCATTAACCTGGGTTTTAACACCTTGATACAAGTTAATATCTTTCGGATAACCGCCCGCCGAAGCGATAACGCAGTCAGCCAATTCATTAACCGGTACCCCGTAAATCTGTTTAACTAATTTCGTGCCTTCCAGCCATGCATCTTCCCAATGACCGGCCACGAATTTCGCTAATTTACCTTCCGTATTCGCTACGGAATTAATGAGGAAATCCGCTTCTACGGCACGACCATGTTGCATCTGATCGTCATGCATAATATTATTCGTAATATTACCGCTTACGATTTCAGGTTTCGTACCGCCACCAATCTCTTCCGACAAGCAAAGATTGTGGTTTTTTTGAATCGTCTGATAGGATGAAATACCCGGTAAAATGGCCTTACGACCGCCGCCAAAACCGGCAATCAAGTGGTATACGATACCGCCCGTCAAAATGAGACGATCCGCATCTAAAGCGAGTTCATTCACTTCAATCGGTACACCATGAGATGTTTCGCCGATATGACGGAAATGACTGTCCGGATTGATACCGCTACTGTGTTCAATACGAACGCGATTAACGACTTCGTCACCAAACTCGGAACGAGATTCCGCTTCCGATTGAAGACGATGAGCACCATAAGCGATTAAAAGGAAAATCTTTTCATCCGGCACACCTGCTTCGTTCAAATAATTAAGCAAAGTAGGTAAGTAAGCATCATAGCGAATCCAGGCGCGTGTAATGTCGGATACAACGATACATACCGTTTCATCATGCTGCACAATATCTTTTAGCGGCGCCGTGCCGATTGGATTATCCAAAGCTTCAAGAAGCGCTGCCGGAATATCTTCAATAGCGGGATAGTCCGCCCCTTCCACAACATCTACTACTTCTTGAGTGGGTAAATCAAATTCAACCTCGCCGTTGCCATACTTCAATTTAAAGTGTTTCATCGTTATTCTCTTCCTCTCTCTTTTGGTGGGCCAAGCGTTCCCAAAGGGCCCCTTTCATAACAATACCTTCACCGAATTTTTCTTCGAGGTCATCTACAGTCTTTGCCAATTCATCCTGTGACACTTCACTCTCAAATAAAGATGTCTGCCCCCATTCATCGGCAAAATCGCTGACCGTAAGCCCTAAAAGGCGAATCGGTTTATCAATGTTTAGTTTATTATACAACATCAATCCTATACGGTATAGTGTTTCTTCATTGTCAGTAGGCATATCTATGCGTTTTTGACGACTTATAGTCTTAAAATCGTTAAAACGGACCTTAATGGAAACGGTATGTCCTTTCAAACCTTGCTGCCGCAAACGTTTCGCCACTTTATGGGCAAAATAGTGCCATTCGCGGTCAATGACAGCTTCATCGGTCAAATCTGTTTCATACGTCAATTCATTGCCGATGGAATGAATCATGCGATCATATTCTATCGGCCGGTCATCAATGCCTCGGGACAAATCGTAGAGCCGTTTAGCCTGATTGCCCGCTACGGGGCGCAATTTCGACTCATCCCCTAGCGCCGCAATTTGACCGATTTTATAAAAACCCGCTTCATGTAGACGTTTTTCCGTTTGTTTGCCTACGCCCCACAAGCGTTTAACCGGCAGATTGGCAATAAATTTAGCTTCCTGTCCATAAGGTATTACCACCAAGCCATCGGGCTTTCTAATATCCGAAGCCAGTTTTGCCAAATACTTATTCGGTGCGAGACCAACCGAAGCTATAAGGCCGGTCGCATCTAATATATCCTTTTTAATAGCCTTACCGACCGCATAAGGGCCGTCAAAACGATTATGGAGGCCCGTTATATCCAAAAAAGCTTCATCTAGCGATAACGGCTCAATATAGGGTGAATAGCGTTCCATAATAGCATGGACCTGCTCTGAAACAGCATGGTACACTTCGAACCGGGGCCATAAATAAATACCGTCCGGACAAAGCTCACGGGCCTTGGCCATACTCATGGCCGAATGAACACCTAATTTACGAGCTTCGTACGACGCGGTAGATACCACACCACGCGAAGAAAGGCCGCCAACGATAACCGGGCGGCCTCTATACTCGGGATTATCGCGTTGTTCAACTGATGCATAAAAAGCATCCATATCCACGTGCATAATCCAGCGTCTCATATTAACTCCTGTTGTTTCTTATTCAGGTTTATCTTCTAAGCGACAATATTTAATCTGAGCGCAAATACATTCATCTTTGGTTTTGTACAAATCAGGTAAGATCTTAACTAACTCATCAAAAGTTTCTTCGTTGATTGAATAGCGTGTCCATAACCCGTTACGCTGCGAGTTAACAACACCTGCATCAATCAAAATTTTCATGTGATAGCTCAACGTAGACTGCGACAAATTGAAGCTTGCCAAAATGTCACAAGCACATAACTCATTACATGACAACATGTCAATGATATGCAATCTAGTTTCATCACTCAATGCTTTAAAAATCGTTGCCAATCTTTCGTATGATACTTCCATGCCCAATACTCCTTTTTTTAACCTTAGCCATTACCCTTTCGCCTTATTCTATGTAATATATTATATACTAAAACGCAAGATAAATCTAATAATTTCAATGTTTCAAGTTTTCGATAAATATATGAAAAAAAGCACTAACTTACAAACACTTATTCGACAAAGGTTTTCACGGTTTGTTAATTCATAATTATTAATTATTTTGAATAAGTTAGCATATGAAAGTCAATCAATTTTACCGCATTTTTATGAGGTTTTACTGCTCTTAGCCTTGACAAAAACGACTTTGCAACAATATACAAAAGTAGTCTTTCATTATACATTCGCCACAATTATCTTGAATTCTGCTTTTCCGAACACAATTTCGGTAAAACTCATTGACTAAAGTTGAATATAGCCACAAAAAAATGAATAAATACCCAAATTTTTTCAAAACAAATCAGATTCGAATCATCATTTTTTCATTCAACATTCACATAAAATCAAATGTGTTCAAACAAAAAAATCAGCGGCCGAGACAAGCTCGCGCCGCTGATTTTAGGAAAAGGGATCTCCTAAATATGTCAATGAACAACCTTCTGTAGGGAGGGACTTGCTGTTCATTTATTAACCGGTTAAAAAGGGTTAACCGAATAGTTGAATCTTATAATTTACCTACAAGGTCAAGACCCGGTTTTAAAGTATCTGCACCCGGTTTCCATTTAGCCGGACAAACCTGGTCACCATGTTTAGCTACGAATTGAGCTGCCTGCACTTTACGAACCAATTCATCGGCAGAACGACCGATACCCATGTTGTGGATTTCAGCAGTTTCTACTTTGCCTTCCGGATTTACTACGAAAGAACCGCGGTATGCACGACCTTCTTCTTCGGAGAAAGTTTCGAAGAAGTCAGCCAGTTCATGTTTCTGATCAGCTAACATAGTGTACTGAATTTTTGCGATGTTTGGAGACGCATCAGCCCATGCTTTATGTACGAATTCGGAGTCAACGGATACGGAGAATACTTCTACGCCCATTTCCTGCAATTCTGCATAATGGGACTGTAAATCTTCCAATTCGGTAGGGCAAACAAATGTGAAATCGGCCGGATAGAATACGAATACGCTCCATTTGCCAACTACATCTGCTTTAGTTACTGTTACTACGTCCGGATTGCGGAAACCCTGTAAGGAAAAATCAGGTAATTCTTTGCCGATAATTGCCATTTGTGAGTCACTCCTTGTGTTTAATAAACTTACTATACTTTAAAAACTATCATGAGCTGCATTATTACCAAACAGTAAAAAGCAACCTAACTTGCTATTAGAACAAATATACAGTGCTCTCTATTTTGAATATACAATGTCGCTAATTGATAGTTATTAATAACGGATAATCTATATCGATTACATAATTATCATACACCACGCAACGAAAAAAATCAATACGAAATCGAGTTTCAGTTATGCAATTTATGAAAAAAGGCGATACATTTTTGCAATCTAAAAATAAAGCGATATAGTAATACCACTATACCGCTTTACCTCTTACATTATTCAGTTTTATACACCTTATGTCCCCGCAATCATTAAATCGGTTTATAAAGCCTCATATATCAGTTATTTATTTTACTAAGCCCTTAGCTACCAAAAAGTCATGAGCTACTTCTTTAGGACTCTTATGCTCCACGTCTACTTGATAATTTAACTCACGCATTGTGTCCGTGTCTAAGGTTGCCATCATACGATTAATAACATCTTGTAATTCAGGATGTTCTTCTATGGTTTCTTGGCGAACCAACGGTACACCGTAATACGGCGGAAAGAATCCTTTATCATCAGCCAAAACAGTCAGATTATATTTCTTTAATAACCCATCTGTAGAAAAGGCATCCACTACCTGTACATCACCGCTTGACAACGCCACATAGCGCGTGGCCCCGTCAATGCCTTTAGCATCTTTAAAAGTAAAACCATACTCATTTTGAACGCCGCGTAAACCATCCTGACGATTCAAAAACTCAAGGGTAGTACCGGCCTTCAAAGAGGAGGCAACCTGACTTAAATCACTCATGGTATGCAAATTATACGCCTGTGCCACAGCAGGATCTACCGCCAAGGTATAGGTATTGCTGAAAGGAGCCGCCGCCAACAAGGCAACATCATACTTCTTCGCCAATTCCTCTTTCGTTGTATCGTATACTTCCTGCTCATCGCTTATGGGATCATGTTTTAAAATATCCACATAGGCCGTACCGGTATAATCAATATACGCATCTAAATCGCCTTTTTCCATGGCACTAAACAGCACCTGGGTGCCGCCGGCACCTAAGTGACTTTCTACCTTAATATTTGTATTTTTTTCAATCATTTCACCCAGCATATTACCCAACACTAACTGTTCGGTAAACTGCTTACTCCCGATACGAATCGTATTAGGATCTTTAACTAAATTGGCATATACATTCTGCCCAAACATAAATACCAGTAAGGCTACTACGACGCCGACACTCCATTTCTGGCGACGTCGTTTAGCCGTAAGGGTCGAGCGAGTTTTCAACAACTCAGGCTGCAAACTGACCGGTGTTACCAATGACTCCACTTGAGACAGCACCCAGTCAATGGCCAAGGCCAATATACAGGCAGGAATCGCGCCGGCCAAAATCATACCGTTATTAACGGAACTGATGCCGCTAAAAACTAAAAAGCCCAAACCACCGGCGCCGATAAAGGCGGCAATTGTCATAAGGCCTACGGCCGTAACGGCTGAAATTCGTACACCCGCCATTAACATAGGCAATGTTAACGGTAACTGTACCTTCCATAAAATTTGTTGACGTGTTAAGCCAATCCCGCGAGCCGCCTCAATGGTGCCCGGCGAAATCTGACTGATGCCGATATAGGTATTTTTGACAATCGGCAAGAGGGAATACAAAAACACCACAATGACCGACGGCAAGGTACCAATCCCTAAGAGTGGAATGGCAAAACCCAATAAGGCCATGCTGGGAACCGCTTGAATTAAGTTAGTAGCCCCCATGACCGGCTTATTTAAAGGCTTTACGTAGCTGATTAAAATCCCCAGCGGCAAGCCCACCAGAATAGCTAACCCCACCGCAATGGCAGTTAGCTGGATATGCTCTAACAAAAGACGCATAATCTGATCTATATTTTCAAACATATAACTAAATATACCCAATTATATTACCTCCGCATCATCTACATACTGACTTCCTAAGGTGGTAATTAAACTACTTTGTGTAATGACCCCCGCCAGGCGTTTAGAATCATCCAGTACAATCATATACGGACGGTGCAAGGTCTGAATTGTTTCTACCACATCTAATAAGGAATCCCCCACATGAGCCAATTTCTTCGGCTGGGCCATAATTTCACTGACAGGTCCTTGTAAACTTATTTGCTCACGAATCATACGGGCATTAACTAAGCCTCTAAAACGACGCGTGCCGCGGTCTACAATAATAAGGAAATCTTGAGGGATATCTTTAATTTTTTTCATACAACGGAATAAACTGTCCGTCGGATAGGCGATATTGGTGGCATCAATCATGATGTCTTCCGCTTTGATGAACTCCGGCGAGTTCCAAATACGATTTTTACCAATAAAGCTTTCTACATATTCCGTAGCGGGATTCCGTAAAATTTGTTCCGGCGTATCGTATTGTTCTACATGACCTTCACGCATTAAACAAATACGATCCGAGATTTTAATGGCTTCATCCATATCATGGGTTACGAAAACAATCGTTTTCTTTAATGTTTCTTGTAAACTGCGAAGCTCATCCTGCAAGGACACACGCGTAATAGGGTCAATCGCAGAGAAAGGTTCATCCATCAAAATAACATCCGGATCGACAATAAGCGCTCGTGCTACGCCGACACGTTGCTGCTGACCACCGGATAATTCGATGGGATAACGATTCAATAAATCACGGGATAAATCAACGAAGTCCATCATTTCATTAATCTTCTCAGCCCGACCTTCTTGCGGCATCTTATGAAGATCCATAACTAATTCTAAATTTTTACGAATTGTCATATGCGGGAATAAACCCGTTTGTTGGATAACATAACCAATCTTACGACGCAAGGTTACAGGTTCCATATCATGAATATTTTTACCATTTACATAAATATCGCCACCTGTAATAGGAATCAAGCGATTAATCATTTTAAGCAATGTGGATTTACCACAACCACTACCGCCGATGAGCGAAACAATTTCACCATCGGGAATAGTCAAACTAATATCATGTAATACTTCTTTTTTGCCATATCGTTTCTTTACGTTTTTAATTTCTATCATTCAATACCTCCCTAAAGTAACAACTCAATTCTAACATCAAGTTGTTACTTTAGCCAAATATCGACTTTTATAAATATAGTATAGTATATATTACTTTATGTCATAATGTCCTATATAATACAAAAAAGCGCCCGACTCATGTCAGGCGCTTATTGCGTTATATTGTAAATAAAATTATTAAATTATATAGTCAACCTTTAGTTAACCTTAAAACGTTACCGATTATCTGCCACAGACTGTTAAGCCTCATTTTCATCGGTATTATACAAAAAGCGTTCCAATCGCAACCAGCTGTCAGCGGGGCCGATAAAATAGATTTCTTCGCCCGCCGTAAAGGTAGCATACGGTCCCGGCGATATAATCATAGTCTTATCTTGATTTTCAATCGCCACAATGGTAACACCGGTATGTTGCCATAATTGAATGGATCCTATGGACTGTCCTAAATAACGACAGTCCTCCGTAATGGACATTTTCATAGGTTGCAAAGGATTTTTATATTGGTAATGCCCCACCGAATCAGTTAATTTTTGTATCGTTTCTTTTAATCCCTGCAGGGATTTTGTTTGATTCTCAATTTGCTGAGTCAGCTCGCGTCGCAAAGAGTCCACCGAATCAAAATCGCTAAATTGCATGCGGAATTGTTCGGCTTTCTCTTTAGATAAAACTGTACAGCCACTCCCTTTAGTCACTTCGACAATGCCTAAATCTGCCAGCAAAGCGATGGCACGGCGCGAAGTTTCGGGCGACACACCGTAGTGAACCGATAGAGCGGAGCGCGCAAAAATACGCTCTCCTTCCTTATACCCGCCGGATACAATTTTACCGGCCACATCGGCTGCAATTTGTTGATAACGAGCTGTACGTACAGTTTTACTCACTATTACATTCCTTTAATTTTCAAAATAGCATCAACAAAGCCTTTGAATAACGGATGTGCTTTAGTAGGACGGGATTTCAATTCCGGATGGAACTGAACACCTACGAACCAAGGATGATCTTTGAGTTCCACACATTCAACTAAACGGTTATCAGGGGATGTACCACTGATTACGAGGCCTTTTTCCGTTAATTCCTGACGGAATGCATTGTTGAATTCATAACGATGACGATGACGTTCGTAAATGAGGTCTTCGCCATAAGCTTCACGCACTTTGGTGCCTTCTACAGTCTTACATGGATAGATACCAAGACGCATAGTACCGCCTTTTTGATCTACATCTACCTGATCCGGCATCAAGTCGATTACAGGGTTCATGCAGTCTTCGTCGAATTCGGTAGAGTTAGCAGCTTCAAGGCCGGCTACGTTACGAGCAAATTCCATTACCGCAGACTGCATGCCGAGGCACAAGCCGAGGTAAGGGACTTTGTTTTCACGAGCATATTGGATAGTGCGAATCTTACCTTCTACCCCGCGATAACCGAAGCCGCCCGGTACTACAATACCGTCAACATCTTCATATAACTTAGCCACATTGCATGCGTTTTCTTCCAATTCTTCCGCATCAATCCATTTAATATTAACCTTTGTATCCGTTGCGATACCGGCATGAGTCAAGGCTTCAGCTACGCTGAGATACGCATCGTGAAGGGCTACATATTTACCAACCAAGGCCACGGTGATTTCTTTGTTAGGATGAAGAATTTTATCTACCATTTCTTTCCAAGCTACCATATCGGCCGGCTTATCAGGTAATTGTAATTTTTTAACAACGATGTCATCAAGGCCTTCTTCCTGCATCATCAAAGGCACTTCATAAATCGTGTTACAAGTGCGGTTTTCAATAACGGCTTCCGGATCGATGTCACAGAATAAAGCCAATTTATCTTTCATTTCGTCGGAAATGTGTTTTTCCGTACGGCAAACGATGATATCCGGTTGAATACCGATACTGCGCAATTCTTTTACGCTGTACTGAGTCGGTTTAGTTTTTAACTCGCCCGCTGCACTGATGTATGGCACCAAGGTTACGTGAATGTAGAGCACGTCGTTACGACCTACTTCTTTTTTAACCTGACGAATGGCTTCGAGGAACGGTAAGCTTTCAATATCACCTACCGTACCACCGATTTCCGTAATAACTACGTCCGCGTTATCTTCTTTACCTACGCGATATACGTTTTGTTTGATTTCATTCGTAATATGAGGGATAACCTGAACGGTACCGCCTAAATAATCACCTTTACGTTCTTTGTTAATAACGGACCAATATACTTTACCGGCCGTTACATTCGAGCGTTTACCGAGGTTGATATCGATAAAACGTTCATAGTGACCAAGATCAAGGTCTGTTTCAGCGCCGTCATCGGTAACGAACACTTCACCGTGTTGATACGGACTCATTGTACCAGGGTCGATATTGATGTACGGGTCAAATTTCTGAATGGTTACATTCATACCGCGGTTCTTAAGCAAACGGCCTAAGGATGCTGCAGTAATACCCTTACCTAACGACGAAACAACCCCACCTGTTACGAAAATATACTTTGTTGCCATGATTCCTCCCAAAGCTATGAATGTATCTACACACTATCGCACGCTGCGACAGTTTTAAAAAATCTTACATTTTTTCCGGTGCGGAAATACCTAAAATACCGAGGCCGTTACGCAATACATCGGCAATCGCCGTGATAAGGCCTAAACGCGCCTGTTGTAAATCGCTGTCTACGCCCATAATACGACCTTGTTTGTAGAACGAATGGAACATGCCGGCCAATTCGTATAAGTAACGAGCAATACGATGTGGCGCACGATGTTCGGCAGCCTCACGAATTTCTTCAGGGTAAGCGCCTAGTTTTTTAATAATATCGAGTTCCAATTCGCTCGTTAAGGTATCAAATTTTACGCCGGTCCAATCGCCGTATTTGATGCCCGCTTCATTCACCTGATTAAAAATGCTGTGAATACGTGCATGCGCATACTGGATGTAGTATACCGGGTTATCATTGCTCTTTGAGGCTGCCAAGTTGATATCAAAATCCAATTGGCTGTCCAAGGAACGCATGAGGAAGAAATAGCGCGCCGCATCTACGCCTACTTCTTCAATCAATTCATCCAAGGTTACGGATTGGCCGGTACGTTTCGACATTTTTACAAGTTCGCCGTCACGATATAAGGCCACCATTTGTAATAACAAAATTTCCAAGCGGTCCGGATTATAGCCGAGGGCCTGCATGGACGCTTTAACGCGCGTCACATAACCGTGATGGTCGGCGCCCCAGATATTAATCATCTTTTTAAAACCGCGTTCAAATTTATTGCGATGGTACGCAATATCCGATGCCAAGTACGTAGGTTCACCGTTTTCGCGGATAACTACGCGGTCTTTGTCGTCGCCGTAGCGCGTGGACGCAAACCACAAAGCACCGTCTTTTTCATACACATCGCCGGTGTCTTTTAAGAATTGAATAGCTTTGGTTACTTCACCGCTTCTATGCAAGGATCGTTCGCTGAACCAGTGATCAAAGTCCACATTGAAATTGCGAAGGCTTACACGCAAGGCATTAAGCTTTTCAGTCAAACCGAATTCTTTAAAGAACGGCAAACGTTCTTCTTCACTCAATACGGCAAAGAAATCGCCACCCCAGTTGATGATACTCTGTGCCGTATCAATGATATCCTGGCCATGATAGCCGTTTTCAGGGAATTCACTCTTCATATCGAGAAGTTCCATATAGCGAGCATCAATGGATTTCGCCAAGTTATCAATCTGATTACCGGCGTCATTAATGTAGTATTCCGATTCTACCTTGTAACCGGCGGCACGCAATAAGTTAACAAGCGCACTGCCGTACGCGGCACCGCGACCGTGGCCTACATGAAGTGGGCCCGTCGGATTGGCACTTACATATTCAACCTGAATCGTATCTTCATCACGAGTAGCTTGAGCACCATAGCAAACGCCTTGTTCCAACACGGATTTCAACGTATCGTAAACAGCGTCTGTTTTCACAAAGAAATTGATAAAACCGGCACCGGCTTTTTCAGCTTTTTCAAGCCAATCATAGTCCATATTGGCAATGATGATATCCGCAATAGCTGCCGGATTCATGCGGGCTACACGGGCCGATTGCATGGCAATATTCGTAGAAAAATCGCCGAATTCTTTCTGTGGCGGTACTTCCAAAACTACTTCAGGGTACGTTCCTTCCGGTAATGCGCCGTCAGCTAATGCTTTTGCTACTGCCGCCTCAATTCCTTGCTTGAGCTTGTCCTTTAGTTCCATACTCTAAATCCTCCTGTAATACGATATCTAATTGATTATAATATTGCCATTCGCCACTGACCGAAATGTCGTAGCCTAAGTGTATTTTACCAATGCCGTCCTCTAAGTCAGACTCCAATTCATGAGTTTTAAACGCCATGTGAAGCTCACCGAAGGGAGTTTCATACACTGATTGCCGTGTCTCGCCGAGCACATACTCATGTCGCATAGACACTTTGCCATTGCGAATTAATACAATGGAACGAGGCTTTAACTTAATCGTTGTATGGGAGCCTTCCATTCCGGATAATTCGGTTTCATTATACATAATATATTTTGTATCATTTTTTTCGTGATATTCACCGGGAGAAACCATTTCAATGACTGTATCATGCCCGTCCGCATCCCGTTGAATACTCTTTACACCAACTAAAACGCGCTTCATCGAAGTCCTCCTTTCCACTTTTGACACATCAGTTTGTTATCAAAAATTTTATTAAACTATACATCAGTTAATTATACCATAGAAAGAGCTTTATTTTAAGAAAATTCTTCGCTTAAACGCCTTGAAGAATGTCCTCAATTACCGTAGGATTCGCCTTTTTAAAAGCCGCCACCAAGGCTCTTTTTTGGTCCCTCGGCATGCGTTTTACCTGGTATTCCATGGACTGCGCATCCTGTTTGCGCTCAAAGGCGGTAAACCACACGAGGCTCACCGGCCGGCGTGTTCTGGTATATTTGGCGCCGCCCGGAATTTCGCCGTTATGAGCCGCCACACGTTGCTTCAAATCAACCGTCCAGCCCGTATACAACGATCCGTCCGCGCATTCTACCATGTATGTGTAAAATTGACTCATAACTGCCTCCCCTCATACAGTTTGCACTACTTTAATATCTTTATTATTGTTCTATTTACAGCTAATAATTGCTCTATTTACAGCTAATAATTACTCTATTTGCTACTACCTTGAGTGTCCGTAATCGGCTCCAAAGTAATAGACTTGATCACAACCGGCGCCAACGGCTTGTCATTTTTATCGGTCTGTACTTTGCCGATTTTAGCGACTACATCCATGCCCTGCGTAACAACGCCGAAAATGGTATGCTTATTATCGAGCCACGGCGTAGGCCCCAAGGTGATAAAGAACTGTGCCCCACCTGTATTCGGCCCGCGGTTGGCCATGGCCAAAAGGCCCATTTTGTTAAAATGTAAATCATTTACAAATTCATCCGGAATAGTATACCCCGGACCACCTTTACCGTCATCGCCGCCTTGAATCATGAATCCGTCAATAACGCGATGGAATGTTAAATCGTTATAATAACCTTGTTTTACCAAGTAGTCGAAGTTTTTAACCGTAATCGGTGTTTTAGTGCCGTATAAACGAACTTTAAACGTGCCTTCCGTAGTGTTAAACACGGCATAATGATCTTTGACCGGCGTGTTATCAAGCGTCGGTGCTTGCAAGGTACCGGTCTGGCTGTTTTGTGCTGTATTTTGGTCGGCCGAGCTGCCTGCAGCCGTACCGCAAGCGGCGGTTACGAGCATGGTCATCCCCAACAAACCAACCGAGCACAAACGTCGCCAATTTGTATAAAAATACGTCAGCTTCATCTGTACCTCCAATATATGAAAAACCGCTCACAAACAATATGAGCGGTACTTTCGACATTTCATTATAGCACAGAGTATTAAATTAGGCTAGAGGAATTTTTAAATTCTTCGATTTTCATTTGTGAAGCGCGGCCCTATGGGCATCAACAGAGCAACAACTTAAATCCAACCGAAATTTTTACAAGCTTCGTAAATGCCGTCATTATTACAATCGGCCGTAATATAATCAGCCGCCGCTTTAAGCTCTTCACGGGCATTCCCCATGGCGATGTTAAGCCATTCCGGATTAAACATGGACAAATCATTATAGCCGTCGCCGAACACTACCACATCGGCCGGTTCCATGCCGTAATGGGCAATCATGCGACGCACGCCTTCCCCTTTAACCATAGGTTCAAACAAGATACAATCATTGCCATAGCGAATGATGTCATTCGACATATGAACGACGCCGGTGGCAGCTTCCTGTTCCGGAGTCATGTAGGCATAAATTTTGTAAAAATGTTCTACCTTACGATAGTCAAAATTCGGATCGTATTTGGTCGTGCATACATCCCAAACCGGATGCCAGTTAAGCACTTCTTCATACGGTGTAACTCGGACCAATTCATTCACATCGGTTACGGCCCAGTGAAGCCCCAACCTGTCCAGTTGTGCCAAGTAGTTAAGGCACGCTTCTCTATCCAAGCCTTCCATAAATAATATCTCATTATTAACGGTCACACTCTTACCGCCATCAGCCACAAAGTCATGCACATTCGCCATATCGGCAAAGCGTTTCGCATCGATTTGCAAGCGCCCCGTCGCCAAGGCTACGCGATGACCGTTCGCCTTTAACGTATCGAGCGTCATTTGAGCACTTTTTGGAATAATGCCATCCGGCCAAACAGCCAGCGTGTTATCAACGTCAAAAAAGAAGAATTTCTTTTTCATCAATGCCTCCCATCACATTAATATTTCATATAATTATACAGTTAAATGTGTTTTTATGCTTTGTCACGGCCCGACATCAGTTTAAACCGTTCTTTCTGTGTTACATCAGGATATTTTTCATGGTCTACCGGACTGGCAAACATAGACAACGGACGAATGTACGTCTTACGTTCACCATATAACTGCTGATACACAACGAAAGGTTCCCCCGTTTCCGAATGAACGGCGATGTCTTTTACGTAATAATACATGCCTTTGAAGTGGCGATATAAGCCACCTACTACGATTTCGTGCATACGACCTCCCATAAGTTGTGATTAAGAATAAAACTCATTGTTTCGCTTTTTTTATTGTAACATATGAGGGCGAAAATAAATACTTTTAAACTTATTTCACTACGGTTTATCTCTTATAACGAGTAGCTCGCCCCAATCCTATTTTAGTAATATATTGTTTTTCTATTAACGAATTAAGTAATCGAATTACTTTACCACGCTTATATCCTAAATGTTCAACTACTTCTGCTGTTGTTAGTTCTCTATTTTCGTTAAATACAGATAATACAACCCTTTCATCATCAGTTAATCTTTCCCTATCAGTTACTACCGGCAACACAACCGTAATTGTGTTGTCCATAACGATAAATTGGGGTTGTATTGCTTTTCCTTTATAAGCTTCTTTAATACGACGAATACCGGTTCCCAATCTTTCAATTAAATGTAACCTATAAAATAAACTTCCCAAAATCGGGTTTCTTAAACTTGAAATATAGCCTTCTAAATATTCTTCCTTGCTCAAGCCATTAGGTAAGCCGCCCGGTGATGATATTTCAATCCGATCCTCAAACATAGCTACTCTAACATGTATATTTATATCCCAAGTACGATGTACCAATGCATTAGCCATGACCTCACGAAAAGCGGTTTCCGGAATTTTTTCTACTACTGTCCGCTCTACGCCTCTAACTTCTTCATAGCGGTAGTATAACTTATAAAACTCAATCGCTTCTTCATATTGCTTAAAAATCGATTGTTTATCTATTGTACGGCGACTTAAAATTTGATTAATATCTACGCCAAATTTAACTATATCCGTTCCATAAAACGGATTTTCATCAGCTACAATAGCCGCCGCATTATTGAGTTCATGTTTTTTGGTATAAAAGCCCAACGTTCTCAGTATATCCGTTGTAAACTCTTCAATATTTAATCGTTCTTTTACTAATTTTTCAAGCAAAGTAAACTTTAAGTCTTGATCCAAGGAAGGTAAATCTTCAAACTCCATGTTTTTTCCGGCTAATACTAATCGTTTCAATTCTACTTGATCAACTTTAACCGTAGATGTATCACTACGTCGATAGGCCGTACCATTGTATAAATATGGTTTATATTCACCTTCTTTAACTAATAATTCAATCGTTCTATTTTTTTCATTTACAATCAATTCAAAATCCGGCTTTGGTAAAATACTATCATTTATTTTGTTTTCAATAGCCAGACAATCTCCATTTAAATCAGAGAGACCCTTAACAGTCCCATCATCGGCAATACCAAAAATAATTTTCCCATCGCCAAAATTAGCATAGGCACTAACCGTTTTCAAAAAATTATTATTAGTATTTTCTTTATATTCTAATATTTTTGACTCCTTCATACATTCACCCCACTTTATATTCCCTATTATAATGGAACGAAAAATAGAACGCAAATTTTTTCATTCCATTTTTCGTTCTATTTTAGAACGTATTTTTACATTTCGTTCCATCTTGCGTTTCATTTTTGAAACAAAAAAGCAATTTGCGTTCCAAACGAAATGGAACGCAAATTGCTTTCATAGGATTTTATATGCTCTAAAGGAGTATTAAATTCTTAATTCTTATTTTTTAATCCAGCTCATCAAGCCGCGAAGTTCGGCGCCCACTTTTTCAGATTCATGATTAGCCGCTTTTTCACGACGAGCATACAATTTCTTGAAGCCGTCATTATAATCGGCCAAGAATTCATCGGCAAACGCACCGGATTGAATATCTTTCAAGATTTCTTCCATCTTTTTACGTGTTTCAGCGGTGATTAATTTGGTACCGGTTGCATAGTCACCGTATTCGGCGGTGTTGGAAATGGAATTACGCATAGTATGGAAACCACCTTCGTAGATGAGGTCTACGATAAGTTTCATTTCGTGAACGCATTCAAAATAAGCGTTAACCGGATGGTAACCAGCTTTCGTCAAGGTTTCAAAACCGGCTTGCATCAATTCGCAGATACCGCCGCAAAGAACGGCTTGTTCACCGAACAAATCGGTTTCTGTTTCTTCGCGGAAGGTTGTGCCCAAGATGCCCGCACGACCGGCGCCGATACCGGCCGCCCACGCCAAAGCCAATTCTTTAGTATCACCGGACGGATCTTTTTCTACCGCATAAAGGCTCGGTACACCGCTGCCTTCTTGGAAGGTACGACGAACGAGATGGCCCGGTCCTTTAGGGGCTACCATAAATACATTCACATCAGCCGGTGGTACGATTTTTTTGAAATGAACGTTAAAACCGTGAGCAAAGCCGAGATAGGCACCTTTTTTAAGATTCGGTTCTACGTCTTTTTTATAGGTTTCCGCCTGCAATTCATCAGGAATAAGCACCATAACTACGTCAGCGTCTTTTACCGCATCAGCCGTCACTTTAACCGGTAACCCGTCTTTTTCGGCTACTTGCCAAGATTTAGAGCCTTCACGAAGGCCTACGGTAACATCCATGCCGTTTTCTTTTAAATTAAGCGCATGGGCATGCCCTTGTGAACCGTAACCAAGTACGGTGATTTTTTTACCTTTTAATGCGTCCAAATTGCAATCTGCATCATAATAAACTGTTGCTCCATAGATTGTTCCTGCCATAATTGTTCCTCTCTCTCTGCCAGCTTCCCGGCTAACCTAATCTATCGCTTATAATCGTTCGCCCCGGCTCATTGCCGTCACGCCCGTTTTAGCCATTTCAAGCACCCCGTAGGGTTTCATAATATCAATAAAGCCGCGTAGTTTTTCTTCATCCCCCGTCAGTTCAATGATGAGCGATGTTGGTGCCACATCGAGCACATTGCCGCGATAAATATTGGCAATCTGCACGATTTGTGAGCGGGTCTGGTCGTCAGCCTTTACTTTAATCAGCATCAGCTCACGTCGTACCACATCGGTCTTGGGGAATACTTTCACTTTAACTACGTCGATAATTTTATAAATCTGTTTTTGGATTTGATCCAGTGTATCCGAATCGGCATCCACCGTAAGGGTCATACGGGCATAGCCCGGTTGAACCGTCACGCCGGAGGTCATTTTTTTCACGGAATAGCCGCGCCGGTTAAAAAGCGCCAGCACGCGAGCGCCGATGCCGGATGTGTTTTTAGTTATCACCAGAATTTGATGCTCATTCGACATCGTCAGCCACCCCTTCCTTACCGCGCATATCCGCTACCGTCATACCGGCCGGAATCATAGGATACACATTTTCTTCGCGCGCTACGACACATTCGATGAGCACGCCATCGTCCGCATCAAGCGCTGCTTTTAACTTTGATTTTAAATCTGTTTCCCCTTCGATTTTCACACTGCGTACGCCATACGCCGCCGCCAATGTTTGAAAATCCGGATTACAGGATAAGTCTACATAGGAATAACGCTTATCGTTAAAAAGCTCTTGCCACTGCCGTACCATGCCCAAGTAGGAATTATTAAGGAGTACGATTTTCACCGGCAATTTATACTGATTAATGATCATTAATTCATGAGCCGTCATCTGAAAACCACCATCGCCTACCACAAGGACTACTTTGCTCTTTGGCATCCCCACTTGCGCCCCGATGGCGGCCGGTAAGCCAAACCCCATCGTACCGGCGCCGCCAGATGTAACGATGCTGTTCGGTTTCCGATAGGTAAAATACTGAGCTGCCCACATTTGATGTTGCCCTACATCGGTGACGATAACCGCATCACCTTGAAGCAATTCATTAAGTGTTTTTAACACTTGCTGCGGTGGCAAAGTACCGTCAGGTTGCTTGTTATAACGCAACGCATATTGTTTTTGCCAAGCCTTAATCTGTGTGAGCCAAGCCTCATGGGCGGCCACCTTAGCCTCGTCTTCGCCGATCTTCAGCTCCTTATTCAACGCCTGTAAAACCTGCTTTACATCACCTACAATCGGCACATCCACCTTACGGTTTTTCTCAATTTCCGCCGGATCGATGTCGATGTGAATAATGGTAGCGTTTTTACAAAACGCTTCCGGATTACCGGCGATACGGTCATCGAAGCGAATCCCTGCGGCCAATACTACATCAGCTTCATCAGTAGCGAAGTTTGCAGCTGCCGTTCCGTGCATGCCGAGCATCCCCAAGAATAACTCATGGTTCCCCGGAAATGATCCCAAACCAAGCAATGTATTTGTCACCGGAATTTGGGCTTTTGCAGCCAGTTCAAAAAGTTCCGCCGAAGCACGGCCTTTTAAGACACCGGCGCCGGCAATAATCAACGGGCGTTTCGCATTTTTCAAGACCTTGGCCGCTTTTTTTATCTGCTTAGGATGACCTTTATAATTCGGTTCATAGCCTTCGAGAGCGAAGGGCTCTTCATAAAGCTTATCGAATTCATCCCGCGTAATCTCTTTTAGCTGAACATCTTTCGGAATATCTACGAGCACCGGCCCCGGCCGCCCCGTCGTTGCTATATAATATGCTTCGCGCAAGATGCGAGGCAAATCGTAAATTGATTTTACGAGGTAATTATTTTTCGTAATCGGCATCGTAATCCCCACAATGTCGGACTCTTGGAACGCATCTTTACCGAGTAAAGCACAACCGACCTGGCCTGTAATAGCCAGCACCGGCACGGAATCCATATGTGCCGTCATGAGCCCGGTCACTAAATTAGTCGCCCCCGGTCCCGATGTCGCGAGGCACACACCGCATTTACCGGTAGCTCTGGCGTAACCATCGGCCTCATGTGCCGCCCCTTGTTCGTGGCGGGCAAAATAATGGTTCAGCTTCGGGTATTTATAGATCTCATCGTAAATCGGGATAACGGCACCGCCGGGATACCCGAAAAAATCGGTCACTCCCATGCGATGAAGCGTTTCCAATACGATGCGCGCCCCGTTTATCATGGCGTCCCCCATTCGCTCACATCCTCTCTCTGTTTTCTCAAAACAGTACTTTTTCTTTTAGATTTCTAAAAAATTTCTCTCAATTTTTTCTCATCGTTTGCTTGTCTTTGCAAGCCATCACTTCGAACGTTTTCTCAGATTTTATTTAATACTGTATAATTCTTTTTTGATTTACTGCAACCTATTTTAATTGTTTCGTATAACTAATTTTTCATAACTGATTCTTTAAAAATAATTAAATCTGTTAACGTTCGTTTATTTCGCTCGTATTAATACGGCGAATTGTGTAGCCCTGTTTAGCAAACTCTTCGGTAATGCGGCGAATATGTTCTTCACCGTTAGTTTCTACCGTTACTTGTAATTCTACTTCGTGGAAACGATCCAAGTTTTTGAACTGATTATGTTCCAATTTAATAACATTGGCATTTTGACCGGCCAGGATTTCCGATACCGCTACCAGTTGGCCCGGTTTATCCGGTAAGTTTACGGAAAAGGTAAAAATACGGCCCCGCAATACCAAACCTTTATTAATCATGGAAGCGATAGTCAATACATCGATGTTCCCGCCGCTTAATATAGATACTACCTTTTTGCCTTTTTCTTTCAGTTTCTTTAACCCCGCAACGGATAAAAGTCCTGCATTTTCACCGACAATTTTATGTTTTTCCGCAAGCAACAAGAAGGCTTCCATCAATTCGTAATCGGATACGGTGACGATTTCATCGACATACTCTTTAATATACTTCAAGGTCACATCGCCGATTTGCTTAACCGCCGCCCCATCAGCAATCGTACTGACACTGTCAAGCACCACCGCTTTATCGGCTTTTAATGCAGCTACCGCACTGGCCGCACCTTCCGGTTCGACACCGACTACTTTAATGGACGGATTTTTTAATTTGGCCGCTGCCGCTACGCCTGCAACTAAGCCGCCGCCACCGATTGGCACAAGCAAGATATCTGCATCCGGCAATTCTTCAAGCACTTCCAAAGCAATTGTCCCCTGACCTTCGATGACGTCTTCATCATTGAAAGGATGTACAAACACATAGCCGTTTTCCTCTTGCAAGCGAACCGCTTCGGCATAGGCTTCATCATATACTTCCCCGGCCAGCACAACTTCGGCACCATATTGGCGAGTTGCTTCAATCTTGATGAGCGGGCTTGGCTTCGGCATTACGATAACTGCTTTAGTCCCCAATCGTTGAGCCCCGAGCGCCACGCCTTGTGCGTGATTGCCGGCGGAGGAAGCAATAACGCCACGCGCTTTTTCATCCTTCGTAAGCTTAGCAATCTTGTTGTACGCCCCTCTTAATTTGAAGGAGCCGGTCCGTTGTAAATTCTCCGGTTTAATATACACATCATTGCCCGATTCATCTGAAAATACCGTGCTGTGTATTAGCTTTGTTTTGACCGTTACCGTCTGCAAACGCTCTCTTGCTTCTATAAAATCATACAGTGTTAACATCCTACCCATCCTTTTTGCTCAATTCTCTCTATATTAAGGTTTCTCACGCCTCATTTAATGTTCTCTCTCGATTTTTCTCGCTATGGCTAAGGTTTCTCAGGTCTTAGTCAAAACTCTCTCAATTTCTCTATATAAAAGGTTTCTCACACCTTATAAAATGTTCTCTCTCTTCTTTTCTCTGAATCGGCCAGGTCTCTCAGGTCTTGCCGATTAACGCGCCTTTTTAGTAGCTTCCCCGGTTATTAAACGCTTAATATTTTTCAATAGCTCCTTCGGCTGCCGACGATACGAATGTAGCATATTTTTTCAAGTAACCCGTAGCACCGGAATCATGAGGCTTTAGATTGGCTCTTCGTTTTGCCATTTCTTCTTCCGTCAAACGCACCGACAAGCTGCGGTTTGGAATATCGATGTCAATCACATCGCCCTCCTGCACCAGTGCCAACGGCCCCCCGGCCGCCGCTTCCGGTGAAATATGACCGATGGAAGCGCCTCGGGTAGCGCCCGAGAAGCGTCCGTCCGTAATAAGTGCCACATCCTTACCAAGGCCCATGCCGGTAATCGTGGATGTTGGGGTCAACATTTCCGGCATCCCCGGTCCACCTTTCGGTCCGGCGTAGCGAATAACCACCACATCGCCTTTCTTAATTTGATTCGATGTAATGGCTTCGCAAGCCGCTTCTTCCGAATCAAATACCCTGGCCGGACCACTGTGTACCAACATTTCCGGATCCACCGCACCGGCTTTAACGACCGAACCGTCCGGCGCCAAATTACCTTTCAGAACGGCGATACCACCGGTTTCATACACCGGATTGGACCACGGATGAACTACATCTTCATCCAGCACTTTAGCTACTTTAGCAAGTTCCCCTTGCGTAACCAAAGTTACGGATTTGGCATCTTCGTGTAACTTGCCCGCTTCCTGTAAACGATGAAGTACGGCAGGAATGCCGCCCGCTGCATACAAGTCTTCAATGAAGTACGAACCGGATGGTGATAATTTTGCCAGCTGCGGTGTAACTTCAGCGAGTCGGTTAAAATCATCCAAGCTTAGTTTTACACCCGCCTCATGGGCTACTGCCGGTAAATGTAAGGCCGTGTTCGTCGAACCGCCAAGCACCATGTCGACGGCTACGGCGTTTTCAAAAGCATCTTTGGTAAGTACATCCCGTGGTCTTAAATCCGCTTTCAAAACCTCCATCACTTGAAGTCCTGCCCGCTTAGCCAATCTTAGTCGTTCCGAGTATACCGCCGGTATCGTACCGTTCCCCGGAAGAGCCATGCCCAAAGCTTCGGTGAGGCAGTTCATGGTGTTCGCCGTGTACATCCCGGAGCAGGAGCCGCAAGTCGGACAAGCTGTATCTTCGAGCTGTGCTAATTCCGCCTCGCTCATGAGCCCCGCTTCTACCTTGCCTACCGCTTCGAATACATCGCTGAGGCCTACCCGTTTGCCTTGATGTCGCCCGGCGAGCATCGCTCCGCCGCTGACGAAAACACTTGGCAGATTCAATCTGGCTGCCGCCATCAACATGCCCGGTACGATCTTGTCGCAGTTCGGAATGAACACGAGCCCGTCAAACGGTGTAGCCATGGCCGTCGCTTCAATCGAGTCGGCTACAATCTGCCGTGTCACCAGCGAGTACTTCATGCCGATGTGATTCATGGCCGTGCCATCGCAAATCCCGATAGTGTTGAATTCCATGGGAATACCACCGGCTTCACGAATCCCGTCTTTCACAGCCTGCACCAAATTACGTAAGTGCATATGGCCCGGGATGATTTCATTGAACGAATTGGCGATACCGATGACCGGTTTGCCGATTTCTTCATTCACAAAACCCAACGCTTTTAGTAACGACCGATGTGGTGCTCTTGCCACCCCTTTTGAAAAATTATCACTTCGCATGTTTCTCGCTCCTTTTCCTAATCGAATAACTTGCAAGGCCTTCGCCTGTAGTTTAAGCTCTTGGTACTTAATAAAAATTAACGATGTCACTTCATAATTGCCATTCAATCTTTGGCATCTTCTTGAAATATCGTGTTAGTAATAAAAAAAGACGATTCCGAAGAATCGTCTTAAAAATATCCGGCTAAATGTTCTCTTGTCTCTCACAAATATACGAAATACAGTATACGGTTTATGGCCCAAGCTCTTTATTAGCTTGCCTTCCCTTGCATCAAGGGGAGCTCAGGGCCATGATTTGTGGAAACTTTTAAGACGATGTCTGTTAAGTTTTGTTCACGGCTAATGACGATAATAATGTCAATAATAATGAGCAAGCTAATAATGAGCACGACTAAACCTAACATAACATTGTCCTCCTTTCCACAGTATTTTATGTGCCTTGGCACGTAACTTAAATCGATATCTGAAAATCCCAACGACCAACTGTCCACTGACCTTGTATCGTTGTTCATTATATTAGCACTTCATTTTTAAAATTGCAAGTACTAATTTTCAATTTTTTTAAAATAATAGACAAAAATCCATATCTAATAAACAACACAAAAATGCGCCACGAGCATACATACTCATGGCGCACCATAACTAAGCTTTTATTAAATTATTGAGCCTCCTGAAGCGACTCCGTAGCCTCACGGTTACCGTTAAGCAAGACGCTATGCTTGCGGCCGTAGCCCATGTAAACCAAAAAGCCTAAAACACTCCAACCCACGAAGAGCTCTATAGTATGAGCCGATAATTGTGAGAATACAAAGAGGCAGAAAATTATAGCGAGCGGTGCTACCACATACACGGCAGGGCAACGGAAATCGCGTTTAACATCCGGATATACCCGACGTAACACCATAACCCCGAGAGCCGAACACATGAAGGCAAACAAGGTACCGGCCGAACACATCTCAGCTACGATATGAATCGGCGTGAAGCCCGCAATCAATGAAACCACCACACCTACAATCATCGTAATAATGTGGGGCGTGTGAAACTTTTTATGAATGCGGCATAAGCTGCGCGGAATCAAACCGTCACGACTCATGGCGTAAAAAGCACGGGTCTGCGCATAGATCATAACCAAGAGCACCGTGGACAAACCACAAAGCGCACCGGTCCCGACGATAGCCGAACCGGCTCGCATGCCTACATATTCAAGTACGTAGGACGCCGGTGCCGCCGTATCAAGCTGTTGATACGGTACCACACCGGTCATGACAATGCTGACCGCAATATATAAAACCGTGCAGATAAGCAGTGACGCGATGATGCCCACCGGCATATCCACTTTAGGATTCTTTGTTTCTTCCGCCGCCGTCGCAATGGAGTCAACCCCGAGATAGGCAAAGAATAAAATGCCCGTACCGGCTGCGACGCCTTGCCAACCATATGGTAAAAACGGCTCCCAATTAATTGGGTCCACATGAGGGGCCGCCAAGAAAAGGAACAAGAAAATCGTACCCACTTTGATTAAAACCAGTATGCGATTAACTCGCGCACTTTCACGAATCCCCAGAACCAAGAGCCCTGTAACGAACAGCACCACCAACATGGCCGGCAAATTCACAATGCCCCCTTCATAGGGAACCGCCGTTAAAGCCTTCGGCAAGTCGATGCCCGCTGCATGCAAGATGCCCACCAAGTACGCCGACCAGCCGCCGGCTACCGCACTGGCTCCGACCGAGTATTCAAGGACCAAGCCCCAGCCGACCCACCAGCCGAAGAATTCGCCCAAGGACGCATAGGTGTAGGTATAAGCACTGCCCGAAACCGGCAACATGGCCACCAGCTCCGCATAGGCCAAACATACAAAGGCACAAGTAACAGCTGCCAATACGAATGATAACATGAGGCCCGGCCCCGCATAATTAGCAGCTCCGATACCGGTAAGTACGAAAATACCCGTCCCGATAATAACGCCTAAACCTAATAGGGTAACATCCAAAGCGCTCAATGCTTTGGTTAATTTTTTCTCCGCCGCCGCTGCAGTCAAATCAGCCAACGGCTTCCTACGCAACGAAATCACAAAATTCCTCCTATACTACTTACGCTACTTGCCCGGATCCGGCCATTAACACTTTGATACTCCATATCAAACAAATTACATGACAAACTATCAAGTTTTTAACCGCACATTACCCAGGCTTTACCTAACTATTATACACTATTTACAAAGATAACCAAAACGATTCCACCGGAAGATAACCAAAACGATTCCACCGGAAGATTCCCTACGCGACTCTGACTAATTTTCTTGCAAACGTTACCGGCACACAAAAAAGGCAGCCCCCCCAAGGACTGCCTTTTGTTGTTATTTCTAAACAATGACTAATGCATTATTCAATGATTATGCAGTTTTTTCTTCACCATTTACGGCCGATTTAGATACTAAAGCTTTATTGATAAAGCCTACCACAAAACCTACCACAGTAAATGGAATCCAGCCCATACCTACGTTATGGAACGGTACATAATTAGCGAACCATTCGCCGAAGGCACCAAGGCTTACACCGGCTGTTTCAGCACCGCTGACAAAGGCCGCTACACAGGTCAAACCGATAGTCCAAACATATACACATTGACGACCTTGGAATGTGTTATTCAAGAATGCCAAAGCGATGATGGCAATAGTCAACGGATATAAGAACATCAATACCGGAATGGCAGCTACGATGATAGTTTTCAAACCATACATACCGATGAAGAACGATACAACGGTGAAAATTACGGCATAGGATTTATAACCGATAACCGGGAATACACGTTGGAAATATTTAGCACAAGATGTGATCAAACCGATACTGGTTGTCAAACATGCCAACAATACAATAACGGCCAAGATTAAAGCACCGATACTGCCAAAGAGGTATTTAGCACTTTCAGCCAATACAGGTGCACCTGTTTCCAAGATGCCAAGTTGCTGCACACTGGTAGCCCCCAAATTAGCTACGAAAATGTATACAAAACCAAGGCAAGCAACGGCGATGATGCCCGCTTTAAAAGTAGCACTAGTAACTTCTTCTTTCGTCTTAACACCGGATAATTTTACAAAGTCAATTACAAGAATCGCAAATACCAAGGAAGCCAACGCATCCATTGTGTTATAACCGTCAAGGATACCTTGAACAACCGCAACACCTGCGGTAGCATAGGATTCAGTCGGATTCATATAAGAACCCATTGGTGTAACCAAAGATTTTACAATCAAAGCACAGATACTGATTAACAATAATGGCGTTAACACTTTACCGATACGGTCTACCAATTTGGCAGGGTTAATGGATAACCAAAGAGATATTACGAAGAATACCACCAAGAAAATCGTCTGTGACATATCACTGCCACCGCCAGCTAAGAACGGACGAACAGCAATTTCATAAGATACGGTACCGGTACGCGGAATAGCGAAGGCAGGTCCGATAGTTAAATATAATAATACCGTGAAAAGAAATCCGTATAACGGATGAACTCGGCCGGCCAATGCCTGTAAGTCTTTGGCCCCGGAATAACCCATAGCCATAACACCGAGGAGCGGTAAGCCTACGCCTGTCACAATGAAGCCCAGAACAGCCCACCACACATTAACCCCGGCCTGTTGTCCCAATGACGCCGGGAAAATTAAATTGCCCGCACCAAAAAACAATGCGAACAACATCAAGCCTATAGCTATATAAGCTCGATTACTCAATTTTACATTTTCTGTATTCATAAGTCCCCATCCTCTCTCAATTAAAATAGGTTTGCAATAGATTATACAACGTTTTTACATATTGTACAAATGTATTTTAAAACTTTTTACCGGTTTATTCATTACTTTTTCGCATAAATTTATAACAAACATCATATACTTATCAAAAAAGCCGAAACATAAATTCCCCGGAACGCCCATTTTAACTGAATAATATGTGTAATCATCATTTTATCATAAAGTTGACAATTCTCATTCAACTTCTAAAAACTCATCATTTTATTTTGTAAATGGAGACAGTTTAATCCTATAGGGGTGTAATATCCACTTTTACGTCATAAAAAGTGCTGCCTTCCGCATAATCGGTCAGTCTTGATGAGGTTAACGCATTAATGCTGTTTCGGGGATCCGAAGAGTAGCGTTGCCACCAAACACCATAAGAAACTACCGTTTTAGGGCTAATTCCTTCATCCAAATATACGGGCATCTGTAGGGTTCCTTGCTCATTATAAAGGCGTACCAAATCACCTTCAACAACGCCGAGTCTCTCCGCATCAATCGGATTAAGCCACGCGCCCATCATCGGTTTCGACGTATCAAAGACCCGTTCATTAAATGATGAATCAAGAATTCGCAAATCAGGTGCATTAATAAGGGCGAACTCACCTTTTGCCACCGTATCACTGTGAGACTCAACATAGCGCGGAAGCGGCTCAGCCAGTATCGGATTTAAGATTTCAATCTTATGGGACGCCGTTTTAAAAGTCATTTTGTAATTATTTGGAACCAGCATTTCCACCGGTTCGCCTTGTAGTAATTTCTCTTTCAATTCCGCCGGTACATTAACGGCCCCGTCAAGCGTATCGTGGATTAAATCTAAAGCTGTTTTATCAAAAAACGGATCCGTAATCCCCATTGCTTTAGCGATAAGACGAATCGTGTCCCAGTTCGACTTGCTTTCACCGATCGGTTCAATCGCTTTATAACCTATAGCACTGGTGTAATGACCATAGGAATTATAAATATCATCCGCTTCTACTGACGAAGTAGCAGGCAAAACAATATCCGCATATTTAGCCGTATCGGTCAAAAAGCGCTCATGCACGACGGTAAATAAATCTTCGCGAGCTAGCCCTTGGCGCACCAAATTCTGGTCTGGTGCCGTAATCGCCGGATTGGATGAATAGATATAAAGACAGCGGATTGGCTCTTCTTCCTGGTTCAAAATTTCGCCTAGTTTAACCATCGGTACCATCGGCACGACCTTGCCGGCATGAACATCCCAGGACATAACTTTATCATTAACGTAAAAACTGCCCTTCGCGTCGCTCAAAAGGCCACCGCCCAACGTTTCATAAGCTCCGACCACGGCCGGTAAACAGGTTATGGCACGAACGGTCATGGCTCCGTTGCCATAGCGGGACAGACCGCTGCCCAGGCGGATAAACGGTGCTTTTGCCTGGCCGTAAGCATGCGCCAACGCTTCAATTTGTGCTGCCGGCACGCCCGTAATGGCGGATACCTTTTCAGGTGTATATTCAGGTAATGATTCTTTAACAAGTTCATCATAACCAATAACATTATTGGCTATAAACTCACGATTTACCAAGTTATCCCGTTCTAAAATATGAAGAATCCCCAACGCCAAGGCACCGTCTGTTCCCGGTTTGGTAATGATTACTTCATCGGCTTGTGCACAAGTGGTGGTTTTGTAAATATCAATGACCCATACTTTGGCGCCCCGTGCCTTCGCTGCCTTCACATCATGCATGATGTGAATTTCTGTAGCCAACGCGTTCAGACTCCAAAGAATAACAAGGTCACTGTGACTCATTTCCTGTGGTCGCGTGCCGAATGTATCACCCATAACCATATTCCACCCGTATGTTTTGGCCGGCGAGCATATCCCCCGATTATGTCGCACTGCCCCCAGACGGGCAAACAGCGGAAAAGCGGCGGCTTTTTGAATCAGCCCCATAGTTCCTGCATAGGAATAAGGCATGATACTCCGGCCACCGTATTTTTGTAGACTGTCCTTAAAACGAGCAGCAATCGTTGCCACTGCTTCTTCCCAAGTAATCGGTTCAAACTCACCGCTGCCTTTCGGACCGACACGTTTTAACGGTGTCCGCAAGCGTTCCGGCGAGTGAATTGTATCTTCATAATGCACCATTTTAGGGCATAAAGTACCGCGCGTAAACGCATGATCCGGATTGCCCTTTACGCTTAACACGGTGTTATTCTCTACCGTTAATACCAAACCACATGCATCGGGGCAGTCATAAGGGCACACAGCATTGATTTCTCGTTTACTCATAAAGCTCTCTCCTTTTCAAGTTAACTCTTTTACCTCAAATTATAGTTCTCCACTATAATCTCATGCTAAGGTTTTATTTTAATGTATCTACTCAACATTGTAAACCTCTGATATTGTATCAGTTGTTGCATATATCACCGGCATGCATTCTTTTGATTCCTGATTCAATCATAACCACCCGTAGAACGGGTGGTTTGCTCTGACCCTATAAGGGTCTTTCT
>ENA-OROP01000228-OROP01000228.1-human-gut-metagenome-genome-assembly--contig:-NODE-228-length-67423-cov-7.060726_pt1 | contig 67423 bp, 60 predicted proteins | sample MGYA00242132_ERZ509056 | MGnify/ENA primary metagenome ERZ509056 (study PRJEB26280, sample SAMEA2338768) | human gut metagenome | biome: human gut; feature: human-associated habitat; material: faeces...
GTGAACCGAATTTGTTTAATTTTTAACCTTGTCCATTTTTAGTGGACAGTAGTGATTTGATTATATTTGTTTATCCGAAAAAAAGATGAATTTATGAGAAAACCTGAAGTTGCAGTTATAATTCCTGTTTATAATACAGAAAGGTATTTATCACGTTGTGTTGATAGTGTAATTGCTCAGACATTGGAAAATATTGAAATTATACTTGTCGATGATGGTTCTTCTGATAATTCCGGTCAGATTGCAGATGCATATACACATAAAGATTCCCGAATAAGAGTTTTTCATCAAAAAAATATGGGAGCTGCTGAAGCACGACGTACAGGAATAAGGATTTCTATTGCAAATTATTTGTTTTTTGTGGATTCTGATGACGAAATACTTTCGACGGCTGTAGAAACATTGTATCATCATTGTATAGATAACAATCTCGATATTGCTTATGGTGCTTATATGAGGATTTTATCTCAAAAGCAATATCCGGTTTACCATCCTTTTGAAAAGATTCTGTCGGGAGAAGAGTTTTTATCCTATATTTTGGATTTAAGATCTATATGCGGTTGTTTCTCTATGACTCGTCGCGATATTTGGCATGATGATGTGTTTACTGATAGCAATATTAAACTTCCGAGTGAAGATGTATTGATGAATATCAAACTTTCGAAATATGTAAATCAGGCCGGAATATTTAATGATATTGTTTATAAATATTATTGTATCGATACATCGTTGTCGATAACAGGAAAGCTTAGTAATCAGATTCTTTGGAAACAATATTTTGAAATTATTCGAACCGATTTAGAGAATAGAGGTCTATATGAGAAGTATGAGAAATCGGTCCGTATTATGGAGATCGACAGATTAGCATTTTATTTATCACGTGTCGATAAAAATGATGATTGGGTAAAGCAAGTTCTTCATTGTGATTCTTCGGATTTTCCTGTTAAGACACGAGTATTAAAGATGTTGCTTCGTTATCCGGTATTTTGTACTTTTTTTATTAAAGCAAATCGCTTTGTTAAAACTAAAATAAAAGCTATCTCTAATGTATAATTCTACAGGCAGGTTATGTGAAGTGATGTAGTTTCTGAGATATTTTGTTTAGAAGTTTTTTAGGAATAGCTATAATTAATAGAGATAACATGATTGTAACATAAATAATATCTTGCCACCATATATTGCATATATGGAAAGCAATTGAGCTTATTACGGTTATGAAAATCGGAATCCATGTCAGTCGATATAATTTTAGCTTAAAGTAGCGTCTCATGTCGTGAAGACGATATGCTAAAAGTACTCCGTATGTTACTATCGATGTTGTTATTACTCCATATATGCCGAATTTTTGTACCATGAAGTAATTCATAACAACATTTACAATTGAAGCTAATATGATAGCAGGTAGTGTGCGTGCTGTATCACGTGCACATTGGTAGCCCATATCAAGAAATGCCGCTATTGCGAAAAGCATGGTTGAAACCCCCATGAGATATATGTAGTTCACACTCTCTTGATAACTTTTGTCGATAAGCCAGAAATAGTTTAGTTTAAGACCAAATGAGTAAAGTAGTAAGATGATCGAAAGTATATATATAGCCATTGAACATGTCGGAAAAGAATTTATTCCGATCTTTGCTTTCATATTGACGGATAGCGGTTTCTTGCCATGCTTGATAGAAAATTGTTACTAAAGTTTGCAATATAGACGTGAAACGCAGTGCTACTGCATATATTCCGTTATAACTTAATCCTAAATAGTGTTCGATAAAAAAACGGTCGCTGCTTCCGGTAAGCCACCAGCATATCACTCCGGGTAATAACGGAAGAGAATATTTCAGTATATCACGTTTCAACGCACGGTTTTTTATGTTAAAATGAAAATAGTTTGCTATAATCTTTATTCTCATCTCTATATAAATAAGGGCTACTATACGTGCAAGAATATTGGCGAGAAATATTCCTGTGATTCCCATATTTAGTAATACGACAAATAGGATACTGAAAATTCCTATGCAAAAGGATGAAATATTCCGGTAGTAACAAAAACTTTTGTGTATCCTAATCCTCGTGTTACTTGTGTAATTACCTCATAAAAAGACATTACACATAGCAATAATAAAGAATACCATAAATATTCGACTTTTATAAAAAATGAAATGATTAAAGCTATTATTGCGGAGATCGATATGGATGTGATTAGCGTGCGATATACGAAGGATACTATTTGAGCTTTGTCTCTTTTTGTATTGCAATCAAGAAGGAATCGGAAAGCGCCGTCCCTTAATTGCAATGTCACGAACGGGATAAAAAGAAAGATTACGGTAAGGCAAATATCATAATATCCGAATTCATCTGTATTCGTAATATAGTGTGTATATAGCGGCACAAGCATAAATGTGATCAGCTTTGATCCTAAATTGCCTATCGCATAAATGCCTATATCCTTTAAGAATTTATCTATCCGGTTTTGGGTATTGCCTTTCAATATCGTTTCGATGGTTTATTTACAAAAATATTGATTTTTTGTTTAGTTGAGAAATATTGAATGTCGTTTTAATACAAAAGCCTGTAAATTCAATTTACAGGCTTTTGTATGGCGGAAGGAGGGGGATTCGAACCCCCGGTACCCTTACGAGTACGACAGTTTAGCAAACTGTTGGTTTCAGCCACTCACCCATCCTTCCTTAAGCAGCATGAGTTGCTTTCGTAATGCTGTGCAAAGGTAGCACTAATTCTTAAATCTCAAAATTATTTCAGACAAATTTTATTTTCAGATGTTGTTACTTTTCCTTTGATAAAAGAGCTTTTTGTCTGTATATGAGTTTCTTGTAATTTGTTTAAAATTTTGTTCATGATATTGAGGAACTGTCTAAATTTTGTTAACGGATCAGTAGTACTCTGTATTGAGTATTTTTTTATTTCACATTCTTTGCCGACAAAACGGATAAATTATTTAGGAAAAACGATTGAGATTAGTTTTTAATATATTTATCGATGGCGAGTTTATTGTAAGGAATGATTGTTTGAAAATGTAGAGGACAGACTTTTCAATAAAAATCCCTGTCAGATTCAGCCAATGAGAAACCCCTGATACCGTGAGGAAAACTCTCTCACTTAGACATTGCTTGCGGGATTCCGGATTAGAAGACGTTTGACAGGGAATATGAAAAAAGAGTTTCTTATTTCTTTTCACGTTGAGGGCCGAACTCTATCAATGCTTCGGCTTCGGGTGTTGTGGCATATTGCACAAAGTTGTCGGCATATTTATTGGCCAGAGATTGTGCTTTTTTACTCCATTCTTCGACATTAGAGTAAGTATCTCTCGGATCGAGGATTCCGGAGTTTACACCCGGCAGTTCGGTCGGTATGGTCAAATTGAGAATAGGAATATGCTTGGTCGGGGCTTTTTCAATATCACCCGAAAGTATTGCATCGATAATAGCGCGGGTTTCCTTGATCGAAATACGTTTTCCCGTTCCATTCCAACCGGTGTTTACAAGATATGCCTTGCAATGATGATCTTTCATTTTTCTGGCTAATACAGCAGCGTACATCATTGGATGCACGGTTAGGAACGCTTCTCCGAATGCAGGGGAAAAAGAGGGTTCTGGTTCGGTAATACCTCGTTCTGTCCCGGCAAGTTTTGATGTATATCCGCTGATAAAATGATATTGTGCCTGTTTTTCATCAAGTATCGATACCGGAGGCAATACACCGTATGCATCTGCCGATAAATAAATAATTTTGGAAGCATGCCCGGCTTTCGATGGCTCTACGATGTTGTCTATATGATAAATGGGGTAACTGACACGAGTATTTTCCGTAATTGACTTATCTGCATAATCGATACTTCCGTCGGCGTGTACGGTAACATTTTCCAATAAAGCATCTCTTCGTATTGCGCTCCAGATTTCCGGTTCGTTTTCTTGACTTAGGTTGATTACTTTGGCGTAGCATCCTCCTTCAAAATTGAATACTCCGTTATCGTCCCACCCATGTTCGTCATCTCCTATCAATAGACGCTTCGGGTCGGTTGACAAGGTCGTTTTCCCAGTACCGGATAATCCGAAAAAGAGAGCGACATCTCCGTTTAATCCGACATTTGCAGAGCAGTGCATAGAGGCTATTCCTTTTAACGGCAGATAATAGTTCATCATGCTGAACATCCCTTTCTTCATTTCACCGCCATACCATGTTCCCCCAATGATCTGCATACGTTCTGTCAGATTGAAAACAACGAAGACTTCGGAGTTTAATCCTTGTTCTTTCCATTTGGGATTGGTAACTTTAGAACCGTTGAGTACGATAAAATCCGGTTCTCCGAACTCTTTTAACTCTTCTTCGGTCGGACGTATGAACATGTTCTTCACAAAATGTGCCTGCCATGCAACTTCCATAATGAAACGGACTTTTAACCGAGTGTCTTTATTTGCTCCGCAATATGCATCTACGACATATAGTTTTTTCTTATCGGATAGTTCCTTAATTACGAGCTGTTTCAACTCATTCCATATTTCAGTGGAGATCGGCTTGTTGATTTTTCCGTCCCACCACATGGTATTTTCTGTCGTTTTATCTTTAACCGTATATTTGTCTTTAGGTGATCTTCCCGTAAACTTTCCTGTTTTTACTGCGACAGCACCGGTGTTGGTTACTATGCCTTTTTCATAACCGGTGAGTGACGGATCGGTTTCTGCTTTGAAAAGTTCATCATATGAGGGATTATAGATGATTTTTTCTACATTCGTAATTCCGTATTTACTTAAATCTATTTTTACCATATTCCTGATATTTTTTAGTTTTTATTCTTTTGTGCAATTAAAACATCTGTTTGAGGATATTTGTTTTGTAAGTATATGGTAATAAATATCAAATAAATACATAGGGGGATATTATAAATAAAAAAATCCCGGCAGATTCCGGGATTTTTTATCGGGTAAAAACCTTGTATATTTTTATAATTCAATCGGTTTGTATTTCGGTACGAGAGTTTTCATAACGATCCAGCCGATCAAATATGCTACGGCGCAGATGCAGAAAATAATGAAATATCCAGCCGGTTTACCTATAAATCCCATGAATTCCATTTGTATTTCATCTGCATATACAAATAGGTTACCCGCACATTTCTGTAAGATCATAGATCCTACACCTCCTGCCATACCGCCGATACCGGTGATAGTAGCAATTGCACTTTTAGGGAACATATCGCCTACGGTGGAGAAGATATTGGCAGACCATGACTGATGTGCTGCACCTCCGATTCCGATCATAATTACAGGAAACCAAGGAGAAATTGTACCTAAAGGTTGGGCTAATAATACAAGTAACGGGAAAAATGCAAAAATGAGCATAGCTTTCATACGAGCAGCATAAGGATTCATCCCGGTTTTATTGATAAATATGGTCGGTAATTTACCGCCGTAAATAGATAACATCGTGATGGCATAAAGTGTAAAAATCAAGGCCATCCCTAATCCTTCGGATGTTTTAATTCCGAACTGAGTATTTAAATAAGATGGTGTCCAGAAAAGGAAAAACCACCAAACTCCGTCTGTCATGAATTTTCCGAAAGCAAAAGCCCATGTCTGTTTATAAGAAAAACATTCCAAAAAGCTCATTTTGCGGGCTTCCTTCAGTTCTTCGACGGGAGTTACATCTTGATCTTTATCCTGTTCGATATATTCTAATTCTGCTTTATTTACAAATTTACTTTTAGAAGGAGCGCTGTACATAAATACCCAGAATCCCATCCATACGAATCCGAGAGCACCGATGATAATAAAAGACATTTCCCATCCCCAGATTTTCGCCAATACGGGAATGCTTAGCGGTGCAATCAATGCTCCGATCGAAGCACCTGCATTAAAAATAGATGTTGCATAAGCGCGGTCTTTTTTAGGGAAATATTCTGCTGTTACTTTAATCGCTGCAGGGAAGTTTCCGGCTTCACCTAATGCCAATACGCATCTGGCGGCAAGAAAGCAATACATGCTTATCGTTGCGATAATAACTGCGACATCTCCAGTTGCGCTCATTAGCTCGGCGGCACTATGCAATCCTACGTATGATTCGGTGATGATACCGCATACAGCATGGAGACATGCTCCGGCCGACCATACACCGATAGACCATAAATATCCTTTTTTTGTTCCCATCCAATCGATAAATCGACCTGCGAATAACATGCATATCGCATATACGATTGAAAATACGGATGTGATAGTTCCGTAGTGTGATTCATCCCAATGGAATTCGGGCTTTATGAACTCATCCCACGTTAATGATAATACTTGTCTGTCGAGATAATTGACAGTTGTTGCGAAAAATAACATGGCGCAGATCGCCCATCTGTAATTTGTCATTTTCGCGGCGTTTTCTTGTAATCTACTCATTATTTGTTCTGTTTTTGTGTTTTTCAAATGAAAAAATACTTTTCCGATAAAAGAATCGGAAAAGTATTTTTATATGTGTTTATCTGTATTTCTTAATAAATGCCAGTGCCTCTTTGCATTTATTTGTGATGGCAGCCCAGTCTTTTGCTTTTATGATGTCTGCAGGGAAGAGGTTCGAGCCCATACCTACGCATGTAACTCCGGCTTTGACCCATGCCGAAAGATTTTCTTCGGTAGGTTCTACAGCTCCGGTAACCATAAGCATAGACCAAGGCATAGGAGCTTTTACATTTTTTACGAATGATGGACCTCCGACGTTTCCTGCAGGGAATACTTTACAGAGATCACAACCGACTTCCTGTGCAAATCCGATTTCAGATACCGATCCGCATCCCGGAGTATAAGGGATAAGACGACGGTTACAAACTTTTGCTATTTCAGGATTAAATAACGGACCGACAACAAAGTTTGCTCCCAATTGTATATATAAAGATGCTGTTCCCGGATCGACGATAGAGCCGATTCCTAAGATCATTTCAGGACATTCTTTTGCTGCAAATTTTACTAATTCCGCAAAAACATCTTGGGCGAAGTCTCCGCGATTAGTAAATTCGAAAGCTCTTACTCCGCCTTCGTAACATGCTTTTACTACGCTTTTTGCAATCTCAACGTCTTTATTGTAGAACACAGGTACCATACCTGTAGAGGCCATAGCGTTGAGTACCTCTATTTTTGAAAATCTTGCCATATTATTTTTGTATAAAACGAAATAATAATTGAGAAGTGATTTGGTAAAGGACTTCTCTATATTATAAAAATGGAAACCTGTTTAGATAATCTTTTATCGGAAAATTTAGACAGGTTTTAAGTAATCGCATTTTATCTCGACACTCTACCCGAAGCATCACCGCTCATCAGTTTCTCGACTTCTTCTACCGTTACCAAATTGAAGTCTCCGTAAATGGTATGTTTCAGACATGATGCCGCTACGGCAAAGTTCAGTGCTTTCTGATCGTCTCCGGTATAGGTCAATAACCCGTAGATAAGTCCGCCCATGAATGAGTCGCCTCCTCCTACACGATCCACAATATGGGTAATATCGTAACGCGGGGATTGATACAGTTTCCCGCCGCTGTACAATACGCCGCCCCATGTGTTGTGGTTGGCGTTGATCGAGCCGCGGAGCGTAATGATGACTTTTTGGGCTCGGGGAAAACGTTTCATCAACTGAGTACATACCGACTCGAATTCGGCGGCATTCACTTCTCCATTGGTCTGTGCAACGTCGAAACCTTCCGGTTTGATACCGAATACCTTTTCCGCATCCTCTTCATTTCCCAGTATGACATCGCAGCCGGCTACCAGCTCGGGCATGATTTCTGATGCCTGTTTGCCGTATTTCCACAGGTTTTTCCGGTAGTTCAGGTCGCACGATACGGTTACGCCCAGACGGTTGGCTGCCTGTATGGCCTCGAGACAGGCGTCGGCAGCACCTTGTGAAAGTGCGGGGGTAATACCGGTCCAGTGAAACCAGTCCGCTCCCTTGAGGACTTCGTCCCAGTCGATCATACCCGGTTTGATTTCGGCGATCGCCGAATGTGCCCGGTCATAAACCACCTTGCTGGCACGGGCTACCGCTCCCGTTTCGAGGAAATAGATTCCCAGACGGTCGCCTCCGTAAATGACATGATCGGTCTTTACTCCGTGTTTATGGAGATCCATCTCGCAACTTCTGGCTATATCGTTTTGGGGCAGGCGGGTTACGAATTCCGATTCCATACCGTAATTGGCCAGTGATACCGATACGTTGGCTTCTCCCCCTCCGAATGTGGCTGTGAATTCCGTTGCCTGACTGAAGCGTTGGTAACCCGGTGTGGCCAACCGCAACATGATTTCTCCGAATGTGACTACTTTTTTGCTCATGGTTCAAATATAGTTATAAAATATCAGTGTGCAAATATACACTAAATCTTTGATTTTAAACAATCGATTGCGCAAAAATAAAAACAAACTTTTTAGCTTTATTTTAGACGCTTGTCAACAAATGTGTTACAAATTTCGTGTTCGTTGACGGGATTTGCAATTGTACTATTCTTTCAGAGAATCGGACAGGTGTTCTTTTATGACATATTTTTTGACCATTTTGAAAAGATTGGAGGCAAAGACAAAGTCATTTAACGCTTTATTATCCGAAGTAAAAATTTCTTCATTATTTCCGACCCATTCTTTGTGCCCTTTGTCTAAAAATACTATATTTTCTCCGATACCCATAACCGAATTCATATCGTGCGTGTTGATGATTGTCGTAATGTTATATTCACGAGTAATATCTCGAACCAATTCGTCAATGAGAATGGAAGTACGAGGATCTAATCCGGAATTAGGCTCGTCACAAAATAAATATTTTGGATTTAGCGCAATCGCTCGGGCGATCGCAACACGTTTTTGCATACCTCCGCTTATTTCAGAAGGAAAAAGGTCGTTTGCTCCTTTCAGGTTTACTCTATCCAGACAAAATTCTGCACGCTTTATCCGTTCGGCTAAAGATTTGCGAGTAAACATCTTTAGCGGAAACATGACATTTTCTATTACGGTCAGAGAATCGAATAGTGCCGATCCCTGAAACAACATTCCGATTTCGGAGCGTAAGGCTTTAACTTGCGCTCCGGACATTTGTAATAAATCTTTGCCGTCATATAGTATTTGTCCGGATTCTGGATGTAATAATCCGACAATCGATTTCATCAATACGGTTTTCCCTGATCCGCTTTGTCCGATGATCAGATTCGTTTTTCCGGTGTGAAAGGTCGCAGAAATGTCATGCAAGATAGTTTTACCTTCAAACGATTTTGTAACATTTTTAATTTCTATCATTGCAATAATATTTTGGTCAGTAAAACATCGAGTAATAAGATGGTTACGCTGCTTACGACTACAGAGTCGGTACTTGCCTGCCCTACTTCAAGAGCACCGCCTTTTACTTTATAGCCGTAAAAAGATGCTACGCTGCTAATTACAAATCCGAAAAAAAGAGATTTGATGATCGAGTACCAGATATAATATTCATTAAAATATGATTGTAGTCCGTAAACATACCGGGATGTCGGAATAATTGATGTAAAAATACTTACCAGATACCCTCCGAATAATCCGGTAAACATGCTGAATGCTACCAAGATGGGGATAAACGTTACTAATGCCGTGATTTTAGGTAAGATGAGATAATTGGCCGAATTTACCCCCATGATATCCAGTGCGTCTATCTGTTCGGTTACACGCATTGTCCCTATTTCGGATGCGATGTTAGAGCCTATTTTTCCTGCAAGGATAAGGCACATTATAGATGATGAGAATTCGAGCAGGAGGGTATCTCTCGTTATTAAACCTACCGTATAGGGGGGAATCAACGGAGACATAATGTTCAAAGATGTCTGTATGGCTATAACAGCACCGATAAACAGAGAGATCGTTACCACGATAGCAATAGAGTCTATCACGAGTTGATAAACTTCCATTATATATCGTCTGAAAAATTCGCTCCATCGGTCGGGAATCGAGAAAACTTTACCCATTAATAAAATATATTCGCCGAACTTGTTTAGCGATTTTAATATAAACATATTTTTTCGTTTTTAATAGATACCATTTCAGTAAAAAGAGTATTCTTTTTACGACAACAATATGTATATTTTAATGAGAGCCTGTTTAAAATTTCCAATAAAGAAACATAATCAGGTCATCTTTGCATTTTCTTTCGGTCTGTTTTTCCGTTTTTACTCGATAGCCAGCTATCCTCTTCATAAAAACTATAAAACATTCTCAAAAGAAACTCTCAAGCCTGACCCGAGTAAAATTTAATCAGACTCTACAAACTTAGGGAAAAATTTTCAGGCATGGCTGTTTTAAACTTAAAAATTGATATAAAATACCTTTATCTTTCATTTGCATACAGTGTAACAGTTCTTTATAAGAATATTTTAAAAAAACGAAAAAAATAAGGAAATGGAAAATTTTCATGAAAAAATAAATGTATATTTGCACATATAAAATGTATTAAAGTCGGCTTGTCATACTCTTACACACCTAAATATGCGATGTGAATCGCTGAGCTCCTAAAAAACGGTTATATTACCGTCTACAACACCAAAGAGATAAAGACGGGCTGGCTTTATTTTTTTATGTTTATAAAATTTAGAACGCCAAATTACCGAAGTTCATGAAAATCTTTACCTTTGCAATAAAAATAATCAGTCGCAAGTAAATCAGATATTAGGAATGTCAGAAAAGTTTATCCCGAATGTTGAGACAGAAAAAAATACGACGGATACCCGTATCGTGTCGGATGACGATTTGATGGTATTGAGAACCGAAAATTTAGTGAAGAAATACGGACAACGTACGGTTGCCAATCATGTCTCTATTAATGTAAAACAAGGTGAGATTGTCGGTTTGTTAGGACCGAACGGAGCTGGAAAGACCACGACTTTTTATATGACTACCGGTTTAGTCACCCCTAATGAAGGGCGTATTTTTCTGAATGATCTTGAGATTACGAAGTTTCCCGTATATAAACGTGCTCAGCATGGAATCGGATATTTAGCGCAGGAGGCTTCGGTGTTTCGTAAAATGTCGGTTGAGGATAATATTTTATCGGTTTTGCAAATGACCGGAAAGAGTAAGGAATTTCAGAAAGAGAAATTAGAAAGTCTGATTGCTGAATTTCGGTTACAAAAGGTAAGGAAAAATTTGGGAGATCAGTTGTCCGGGGGAGAAAGACGACGTACGGAGATTGCTCGTTGTCTGGCTATCAGCCCTAAGTTTATTATGCTTGACGAACCTTTTGCCGGGGTTGACCCGATTGCCGTAGAAGATATTCAGTATATTGTATATAAGCTTAAAGAGAAAAATATCGGAATTTTGATTACTGACCATAATGCTCCTGAGACTTTGAGTATCACCGATCGGGCGTATATGTTGTTTGAGGGTAAGATATTATTTCAAGGAACTTCTGAAGAGCTGGCCGTCGATCCGGTAGTTCGGGAAAAATATCTTGGGCGTAATTTTATTTTTCATCGTAAGAAATTCGATTGATTTTTCGAGGAATATACCACGGTAGTTTTTTATATCCGTAACGACTTTTTTTGTAGATATTTATATAAGGTATAGCTGCATAAGACAAAAAGTATCAAACTATATACGGCAATATCCCAAGTACCGTTTTCCATAGTACCGAGTTTTTCAAAGTAAGAAAGTTCGTATCCCTGATTTTCTATATAACGGAAAACAACGGTTATACTGTTATTAAAAAAATGTGCGGTTATCGGTAACCATATATTTCCTGACCATACGAGCAAATATCCGAAAAAAGCTCCGAGCAACATGCGAGGAATAAATCCGAAAAACTGAAAATGTACAGTGCTGAATATTATTGCTCCGATCCATATTGCGGCATGTTTGTTACCTGTTTTTTCCCATAATAACTTTTGAAGGAGTCCTCTGAACAAGGCCTCTTCCCCTATACCGGTCAGAATACCGATAACAAAAATTAATAATACCAGAGCTCCTAAAGAATGTATGTTTAGTAGTTGATCGGTAATTAGCTGGGCTGAGGCTTCTTTATTACGCATCCACGTTTCAACAGCCGAAAATTTCTCGGGCAATGACAAAGATTGATTCCAGCTTATGACTAGATTCATGAAGGGTACAAATACGATCATACAGATTATGACACCGATAAGTGCTGTAACAGTCGGTTTTTTATCCATTTTCAAGTAAGAAAACGGACGGGAACTGAATAGTCCGGCTGTAACTACGGCTGTGGAAATAAAAAGAAAAATACATTGGATGGACATGCTTCCTACAAGAATATCCGATTGGGATAAAATGTTACTAAAACCGGTGCTGAATAACCATATCAATATTGCCGATATGATGAGCATTATCAGCATAATACAAAGCGTAATGAATATTTTCGTCCAAAAAGAAGCTGTTCCGTATATATTTGAAAAAGTCATATTTTATGAATGTTAAAAGCTTGCCGATCGGGTTATAATTAAAATAAGAATAAGTAATAGCGTAAATATCAGTTGATTTCGAGCAGTTTTCCCTAAAATCGGATTCAGTTCTGTTCCTTTCTTTTTTGTCATTGCATACCAAGTTTTCAGGTGTATACTTAAATATAGAATAGCGGCAATATAGCCGGTTATGCTGGTCGTGAACCAGATAGTTCCGGTAACAGCTAATGCTGCAATTCCATTCAAAAGGTATGCGTATTCTGCAAATTTATGCCCAAATAATACAACGAGTGTTTTTTTATTCGAAGTTTCATCAGTCTCTTTATCCCGATAATTGTTGACCATGAGAATATTGACCGATAATAAGCCCATAGCTATGCTGCAAAGAAACACTTGCCGTTCGAAATAAAGCGCCTGGACATAAAAAGAAAGATTAACAGCTATGAGTCCGAAAAAAATGAATACGGCGATATCTCCCAATCCGTGATAGGATAGGGGATAAGGTCCTGCAGAATAAGCTATTGCAAAAATTGCGATAAGTATACCGGCGATGAGCAGTTCCCAACCGCCTATGGGGATAAGCAAACAGCCGGTAACGCAAGCTAAAGCCAAAGTCAGTATTGTTGCCAGAAGCATGGATTTGGGAGAAACATCACCGGATGCTACGGCTCTACGCGGTCCTACACGATCAGAATTATCACTTCCTTTTTTATAGTCGAAGTAATCATTGCCGAAATTTGAAGCGATTTGAGCCAATAATGCAAATATAAGGCATATTGTAGCTGCATATCCGTTGAATGTATTCTGATACCATGCGTATGCCGAAGCTGCAATTACAGGACTTACCGATGTCGGTAAAGTACGGGGACGGGCAGCCTCTATCCATTTCTTTATCATTGAAACTCTATCTTAAAGTTCTTCTTCGTTTTCCTTTTGTACGATACCGAAACAAGCTTGTATCGCTTTACGTATTGTTGCGGCATCTTCTTTGTCCTCTTTCAAAATCGAAAGCACAAAGCTAAGATATTTTTCTTTATTTGCCAATCCGCATAAATGAGTCACTCGGCTTTGTGGTAGCATCCCTTTTTGATTATATACTCTTAAAATGGCCGGATAATCTTCATTTTCAGCATATCGGATAAACTCCTCGAGAATATTTCTATATATAGAGTCCGTGTCTATATTATCGGTCAACGTTTCTATATGCCGGGTAAACTCTTCGATGGTGTTTAAACGCCGGTCTATCGTGTATTCGATTTCTCTGCGGGTACGGTGACGGGTGTGTAGTAAGGCTTGAGATTCTATATCTTTTTTGAAAAGAGCTATTACGTTCTGTTTTACAGCATGAAATACTTCATCTTCATTCTGTAACATTCTTCTGGCAATTACTCGGATTATAGGTTCGAGCATTAGCAGATTTTCTACTTCAGCAACATCCGGGACATAAATGTTGCGTTCTCTTAAATATTTGATTTCATGCGGTGTACGTCTGTCCCTATCTACAATTCCTTTCGATTCGAGATGGTGAAATCCTTTCATTTCGGCAAAAGCTTTAGTCGTTTCTATGACCTTAGAGCATCCTCCGAGCGGTTTTACCATATATTCCGGGAAAATATACGGGTATAATTTTATATCGATACTGGATGAGTCCGTGCCTTCTATAAAAAGAATAGGTTTCCGGCTTCCTAACAGTTCAAGATAAACTTCTTCTGGAAAAAGTTCTTGATTTTCTATGAGTTCGTAATCCCAAGAGTGTTGATCTGCATCGTATGATTTTACCCATATTCTTATTCCTCCGGTTCTTGTCGTTGCGAATTCTATATCGTGTGTCAGATATACAAATGTGCAGTCGGGGCGTTCTTGTTCTATATAATCCCATAAAGAACTCATGATTGAGCGGTGCAGATGAACTTCCGGATCTTCGATAATCAAAATAGAGTCGGGCGATGCCGATAGTGCCGCTGCGATTAGATAGAATACCACCCTTTCGCCTTGACTCATGCGCAAAGCATTATATGGATTATTACATTTATCCGATATGATTTCCAAACGATCAGGTTTGCGCAATAGCCGACTGTGTGGAAATATTTTTTCCCATATAACTTGAGTTCTGTCGAGTTTTGTAACCGGGATGGCTACTCCGATCTCATTCTTTAACCGTTCTTTATATTCCGTTAGCGTTTTGAATTCTTCATATTGAAGTAGGCAAAACAGTTGCTCGAATTCCGTTTGTGTTTGAGAAGCCGATTTTTCGCTGAAAGCTTCTTTAAACTGTCGGGCAATGGAGTTGGGAGAATCGGGAGAGTCAGGAACGATACAAACCGAGTTCAGTGCGGATATGCGAAATGTCTGTTCAGGATATTCCCGTTCTATTTCTTCTCCGAAACGACTCTTGCCTGCGCCGTTTGCACCGATTATAACTATATTATGAGGGTTCTGTAAAACAATTCTTTCCGATAAATCGTTTTTAGGAGGTAATGTGATTTCCATATACAAACATGTTATCTTTAGAAAAACTTGTATTTCTCAAATGTACGGAATTATCATTTATAAAAGTGCCCGACTGCCATTTTTTTTTTATTTTTGAGGCAGATATAATTTAAAAACGGAATATTATGTTTTCAGGAATTGTAGAAGAAGCAGCTACCGTTGTGGCTCTTAAAAAAGAACAGGGAAATTTGCATTTGACTCTTTCTTGTTCGTTTACTGACGAGTTGAAAATAGATCAGAGCGTGGCGCATAACGGAGTATGTCTTACCGTGGTGAGTATAGAAGAAGGGGCATATACCGTGACAGCGATTCAAGAAACTCTTGACAGAAGCAATCTGGGCTTGTTGAAGGTCGGCGATAAAGTCAATCTCGAACGAAGTATGATGATGAACGGACGGTTAGACGGGCATATCGTTCAGGGACATGTTGACCAGACAGCTCGTTGCACTGCTGTAGAAGAAGCCGATGGCAGTTGGTATTATACTTTTGTATATGATTTTGACAAAAAGAAAGCTCGCGAAGGATATATGACAGTGGAGAAAGGATCGGTAACGGTAAACGGTGTGAGCCTTACGGTTTGCAATTCTAAAGATGACAGTTTTCAGGTAGCTATAATTCCTTATACTCATGAACATACGAACTTTTATCAGATTACAGTCGGGAGTGTAGTAAATCTTGAATTTGACATTATCGGTAAGTATATCAGCCGCATGATGAAGTATTCTGATTAAATCTGCATATATGGATTTCCTTTCTCTTGTAAAACAGCGGCAGAGCGATCGGGCTTTTGATCCGGAACGTTCTGTCGAGCCGGAAAAGCTGGAGCGCATTTTAGAGGCGGGACGGCTTGCCCCGTCATCCTGTAATTCGCAACCTTGGCATTTTATCGTAGTCGATGATCCGGAGTTGAAAAATCGTGTAGCAGATGCGACATCGAATCGTATATTGAACATTAACCACTTTACCAAACAAGCTCCGGTACATATTGTTATTGTTGAGGAAAGTGCTAATATTTCTGCTGGTTTGGGAGGTTGGATCAAGCGGAAGCATTTTCCGCATATCGATATTGGAGTAGCCGCAGCACATATTGTTTTGGCTGCGGCTGCCGAAGGATTGGGCAGTTGTATGTTGGGGTGGTTCGACGAAAAAGCCATGCGTAAGGTTTTGGGAATTCCTTCCGGAAAAAGAGTTATACTCGATATTGTAGTAGGATATTCGGTGCAGGAACATCGTGATAAAAAAAGAAAATCGGCAGATACGGTAATATCTGCCAATCACTATTGAATGTGAATGAGAAATAAGAGCGTGTACAATTTTGTACACGTTTTTTTTTACATTACTTTTGTAAGCGAATCAGAAAATTACCATAATGAGCGATCAACGTTATAATCTGCGCGGCGTTTCCGCATCGAAAGAGGATGTTCATAATGCCATAAAAAATATAGACAAGGGAATTTTCCCGAAAGCCTTTTGTAAAATTATTCCTGATATTCTCGGGGGAGATCCGGAGTATTGCAATATCATGCATGCCGACGGGGCGGGGACAAAATCTTCTTTAGCGTATATATATTGGAAAGAAACCGGAGATCTTTCGGTTTGGAAAGGGATTGCCCAAGATGCGCTTATTATGAATATCGATGATCTTTTGTGTGTCGGTGCTACCGATAACATTCTTGTGTCTTCGACCATAGGACGAAATAAATTGTTGATTCCCGGTGAGGTCATTTCTGCCATTATTAACGGTACGGACGAATTGCTTTCGGAATTGCGTGAGTTAGGTGTAAACGCTTATGCTACCGGAGGCGAGACAGCCGATGTAGGGGATTTGGTGCGTACGATTATTGTGGATAGTACGGTGACATGCCGGATGAAGCGGTCGGATGTCATATCGAATCATCGTATACAGGATGGTGACGTTATCGTAGGTATGGCCTCATTCGGACAGGCTACTTATGAAAAAGAATATAATGGAGGCATGGGTAGTAATGGCTTGACTTCTGCCCGTCATGATGTTTTTTCTAAATATTTGGCTGAGAAATATCCCGAAAGTTATGATGCGGCTGTTCCTGAAGAGCTTATCTATTCCGGAGGACTTCGTCTTACAGACGAGATCAAGGGATTGGGGCTTGATGCAGGTAAACTTGTATTGTCGCCTACCCGTACTTATGCACCGGTAATTAAAAAATTATTGGATTATATGAGGCCGGAAATACATGGTATGGTACATTGTTCGGGTGGAGCACAAACTAAGGTAATGCATTTTGTAGAAGGTGTGAAAGTCACGAAAAATAATCTTTTCCCTGTTCCGCCTCTCTTTAAGATGATACAAGAACAGTCGGGAACTGACTGGCAGGAGATGTATAAAGTGTTTAATATGGGACATCGTATGGAAGTGTATGTGACACCAGACCGAGCACAAGAAGTCATAGATATTACCCGCTCATTCGGGATCGATGCCCAGATTATCGGATTTGTCGAAAAAGCTGATAAGAATAGTCTCGTTATCGAATCGGAATTCGGACATTTCGAATATTAGAACTTCTGGAAATGATAAAAAAACAAACCGTTTGCCGGAATTTTTCATTTCCGAAGAACGGTTTGTTTTTTATTGTTTTATCCGATAAATTTTGTTGCTTTATTTTACCGGAATTTGTTTCGGTTCTTTAGATTCGGGAAGAGCCTTTTTGGGAATTGTGACGCTTAATATGCCATTTTCCTGCTTAGCTTCAATCCCATCCTTATTGATATTTTCCGGTAAAACCAAAGTTTGACGAAATTGTGAATAGGAGAATTCCCTTCTTAGGAATTTGCCTTTTTTATCTTTTTCTTCATTTTCTTTTTTATTTTCCACCGTGATTATAAGATGATCATTATCGTCTATGCGAACGCTGAAGTCATCTTTAGTCAGACCCGGAGCAGCTATTTCTACTTCGTATTCTTTATCGTTTTCGATAATGTTTACAGCAGGTGCTGAACTGTTGGATTTTGCGATCCATTCGTTTCCGAAAAAATCATTAAAGATACCGGGTAACCAGTTTTGAGAATGTTTTGCAGGTGTCATAATTGTACCTCCTAAAAATTAAATTAAACATATAACTATTAAGTAAAAAAACTTTGAACTGTTTAAATATCAATTCAAAATACTATTAGTACTAGTGCAAAGAACATGCCACAAAAAGAATTTGCGGCGGTATTGGCAGTTAAAAAAAACGATATAAGCTCAAATTTTATTGGGTAATGGCAATATCGTATCGCAGTAGAGAGAATTGTATATGGAAAGGGTAGCCCTCTAATTTTTTGTTTCCTCCGGTACTTTTATGAAAATAATATCGTTTGCCCTTGTCGAAACTTTCTATTTCAAATTGCCGAGTTGTATGGGGCAGTAATTCTCCATCGACCATTACTTCCCGGTAATCGATCATTTTTCCGTTGGGAGCTCTATATGTGATTTTTAGTTTTACTCGGGTAACCAGATTTTCGGTATTGTTTTGTAGCATGAATGTTTCGGTACGGTCATTCAGCCTTTTTTCAAAACCTAACATGTCTATGGCATGGGCAAAATCTGTTTTTCTTAGACTTCCGGATTTCCCGCATAAAGTATTTTGTACTGTATCCTTTTTGTTTGTAATGATTCGTGCCGGCTGTGTTTGTGGTACGAACGGATTTTTCGGAACGTTGTTTTGTCCGGATAGTAAGATACAATTACAAGAAAGCACTATAATCAAAAAGAGTACATGTTTCATGATAGGATAGCTATAAATGATTAACTTTAGTTACAAAAATAAGATTTTTAGGATAAATGGTGGTAATTCTGTTTAGAAAATGTATATTAGAAAACGCATTTCTGTATCTTTACGAATAAAAACAAAAAATGAGACATCATACGTTACTATTGATATTTTGGGTTTTATCTTTAGGTATAATTCAGGCTGTTCCTTTATTGAACGGGGCGGATCAGATTGATAAAATTGTTTCTTTGTTAAAATCCAAACGGGTCGGATTAGTCGTTAATCATACTTCTTTGGTGGGGGATAAGCAAACACACCTTTTGGATACATTATTGAGTCGGGGAGTTCATGTCGTCTTTGTTTTTGCACCGGAACACGGCTTTCGCGGAAATGCAGATGCCGGAGAAGTTGTCATGAACGGTCGTGACAAGCAGTCGGGTTTGCCCATTATATCCCTTTATGGGAAAAATAAAAAGCCGGCAAGGGAACAGCTGTCTGGAATAGATGTTATAGTATTCGATATTCAAGATGTCGGTGCTCGTTTTTACACTTATATAAGTACTATGTATTATGTAATGCAGTCTTGTGCTGAAACAGGAGTGGAGATGGTCGTGTTGGATCGTCCTAATCCGAACGATTATATTGACGGACCGATCATGCAAGACTCTTTGCGTTCATTTGTTGGAATGTTGCCGCTTCCGGTTCTACACGGTTTGACAATCGGGGAATTGGCCGGAATGATTCGGGGTGAAAATTGGGGGGATACTCATTCCTTAAAACTCACGGTAATCCCTGTAAAAGGTTGGCAACATGGAGATTCTTATATTCTTCCTGTGAAACCGTCTCCTAACTTGCCGAATAGTCGATCTATCACATTATATCCGTCATTATGTTTTTTTGAGGCGACAGATATTAGTGTAGGGCGGGGTACTCGTTACCCTTTTCAAGTATTGGGCTATCCGGATAAGAAATTCGGAACATTTAGTTTCACACCTCGTGCGCTTCCCGGCTTTGATAAGAATCCATTACAGAAAGATAAGACTTGTTTCGGAATCGATTTACGGGAGATTGAAGTGAGTGGAGGATTGTCATTGAAATATATCCTTGATTTTTACCGGATTGCAGATCAAGGAAAATCCTTTTTTACCAGACCTCGTTTTTTTGATATGTTGATGGGAAATACGCAGGTCAGAATGGACATAATTGCCGGAAAAAATGAGAGTCAAATAAAAGGGCGCTGGGCTGATGAATTGAAAGAATACCGGCAGATGAGAAAGCGATATTTACTTTATCCTGATTTTCGTAATTTTGATTAATGTGTTGTTGGAAATTTAAAGCCTGTTTAAATTTCGGAGAGACGAAGCATCAACTTTGCAGCTGCTCGGGCGTCACTCAATGCATCATGGTGGTTAAGAGGAATTTGAAAATATTCACTGACAGTGTTGAGTTTATGATTTCTGAGAAATGGCAGTTTTTTGCGGGCTAATCGATAAGTACAGATACTTTCCGGAAGATGACTGGCGATTTGGGCCTTTTCGAGACAAGCATGCAGAACGCTCATGTCAAAAGGTGCATTATGTGCGACAATCGCGTCGCATTTGACAAACCACGAATCAATCCGACTCCAGACTTCTTCAAACATCGGAGCATCCATTACCTTATCGGGGGTAATTCCATGTATGGCCGTACTCCAGTGTGAAAAGAAAAAAGGCTGAGGTTTTATAAGAGTTTCCCATTCTCTTGTTATTAGTCCGTTATTAACGATTACTAATCCCATAGAACAAGCACTGCTTCTGTATTTGTTGGCAGTTTCAAAATCTATTGCGATAAAATTGTTGATCATATTTTGTTCTTGGTGCAAACATACTCAAAAAGAACTATCTGATCGAATATTTTAGAAATTTTATTGCTTATCGATATGGATAAGTGGATCTAAATGTTATTGATTTAAAAAATATAGTAGCAAAAAGATTATATTTTTGGGTTATTCTATGCAAAAGTGTTATATTTGTCCCTGCAAAATACCTATGTGGCTTTGCAAAAAATAGAATGAAAAATATATTTTTAGTTGATCGATATGGTTAACAAATTGTATATCATTGATATAATATTGAAAAATACAAGGTAAAAATGGCATTGATTATTCCGAAACAGTATAAATTGAAATTGCTTCCCGAAACCACCGAACAGGCGATAAAAACATTGAAGGTCAGTTTTCAGGAAAAATTGTCTAAATCATTAAACCTTCGTCGGGTAACAGCACCTTTGTTTGTATTAGCCGGAACAGGTATCAATGACGATCTTAATGGGCATGAAAGGGCTGTTACATTTCCAATTAAATGTATGGGAGACAGAAAGGCGGAGGTCGTACATTCCCTTGCCAAATGGAAACGATTAAAGTTGGGGGCTTACGGAATTGCTCCGGGATATGGACTTTATACGGATATGAATGCGATCCGTTCGGATGAAGATTTGGACAATTTGCATTCTTTGTATGTAGATCAGTGGGATTGGGAACAGACGATTACCGAGCAAGATCGGAATTTAGATTATCTGAAGGATGTCGTTCGTAAAATCTATAATATTGTAAAGGAGCTGGAAAGTCAGGTATATGCCGACTTTCCCCATATTACTCCTATATTGCCGGACAAGATTACTTTTATTCATGCCGAAGAGCTTTTGCAGATGTATCCGACTTTGTCGCCGAAAGATAGAGAAGCGAAAGCTGCACGGAAATATGGAGCGATATTTATTATCGGGATAGGTGGGAAACTCTCTAACGGAGAACCTCACGACGGGCGTGCTCCGGACTATGATGATTGGATTTCCATGAATTCGGATGGATATAACGGATTGAATGGAGATATTATTTTATGGAACTCTATTTTAGAATGTCCATTCGAACTTTCCTCTATGGGTATTCGTGTCGATCGTATAGCCTTGCGCCGACAGTTGGAAATTTGCGGTTGTCCCGAACGGGAAAAGTTAGATTTTCATAAAGCTTTATTATCAGGAGAACTGCCGCTTTCCATCGGTGGAGGAATCGGGCAATCGCGTCTTTGTATGTTTTTGTTGCAAAAAGCGCATATCGGGGAGGTGCAAGCGAGTATTTGGCCTGAAGATCAAATTACCGAATGTGCTAAGCACCATATTTATTTATTGTGATAATCGAACTCATTCAGTAAAATAAAACAGTCCCGTTATTGTATAATATATTTATATAATAGCGGGCTTTCTGTTTTTTTTCTACCTTTGTATAGCTATTCTAAAAAATAAAAAGAAAATTCTATGTCATCCTTACGTTTCAGAGTTGTAGAGGAAGCTTTTAAAAAGAAAGCAGTTCCTGTGGAACGCCCGGAAGAACGTCCGTCCGAGTATTTTGCCAAGTATGTATTTAATCGTGAAAAGATGTTTCGATATTTGCCTCGGAAAACATACGATGCATTGGTCGATGCGATCGATAATGGAAAACCTTTAAACCGGGAGATTGCCGATCCTGTTGCTGCGGGAATGAAAAAATGGGCAATAGAAATGGGCGTGACGCATTATACTCATTGGTTTCATCCTTTGACCGACGGTACGGCAGAAAAACATGATGCTTTTGTAGAACACGACGGTAAGGGCGGAATGGTCGAGGAGTTTTCGGGAAAGCTGTTGATTCAGCAAGAAGGAGATGCTTCGAGTTTTCCGAACGGTGGAATACGAAATACGTTCGAGGCCCGCGGATATAGTGCATGGGATCCTTCTTCTCCTGCATTCATAGTGGGAGATACGTTATGTATTCCTACTATTTTTATTTCTTATACAGGAGAGTCTCTCGATTACAAAGCTCCTTTGTTGAAATCGATTGATGCCGTTACTTCTGCAGCGTTGGAGGTATGTCATTATTTTGATTCGCGAGTAAAAAAAGTTTATTCTTATTTGGGTTGGGAACAAGAATATTTTTTGGTTGATGAGGGATTATATGCTGCCCGTCCGGATTTGTTGCTGACAGGACGAACGCTTATGGGACATGAAAGCTCTAAGAATCAGCAGCTTGAAGATCATTATTTTGGTGCTATTCCTACTCGTGTATCGGCTTTTATGCAAGAATTGGAAATTGAAAGTTTGAAATTAGGCATTCCGGTGAAAACTCGTCATAATGAGGTCGCTCCTAATCAATTCGAGTTAGCCCCCATATATGAAGAATGTAATTTGGCGAACGACCATAATCAGGTCATTATGGAACTTATGCGCCGTGTTGCTCGTCGTCACGGATTCCGTGTGTTACTGCACGAAAAGCCATTTAAAGGCGTAAACGGGTCGGGTAAGCATAATAACTGGTCTTTAGGAACGGATACCGGAATACCGTTGTTGGCTCCTGCAAAAACACCCGAAGGGAACCTGCAGTTCGTTACATTTCTTGTAAATGTAATCATGGCTGTTTATAAACATAATGCTTTGCTGAAAGCCAGTATATCTTCAGCTACTAATGCGCATCGTTTAGGGGCGAACGAAGCCCCCCCTGCAATAATTTCTATTTTTCTGGGATCGCAGATGTCAGATGTTCTTGATGCTTTAGAAAACAGTTCGGATGATGCGGTAATAGAGTTGTGTGATAAAACAGGGGTGAAACTTAATATATCTCAGATTCCCGAATTGCTTATGGATAATACGGATAGAAACAGAACATCTCCATTTGCTTTTACCGGAAATCGTTTTGAATTCAGAGCAGTCGGTTCGTCTGCCAATTGTGCGGCGGCTATGATTGTTCTTAATTCTGCAGTTGCCCATCAACTTCGTCTCTTTAAAGAAGAGGTTGATAAGAAAATTCAGGCAGGGGAAAGTAAAGAGAAGGCGATTATTCGAGTATTGAAAAAATATATAAAGGAAAGTAAGCCTATTCGTTTTGACGGTAACGGATATAGCGATGAATGGAAGGCGGAAGCTGCTGCTCGTGGATTGGATTGTGAGACCAGTACTCCTGTTATTTTTGATGCTTATATAAAACCTGCTTCTGTCGAGATGTTTTCGGCAGTAGGGGTGATGAATGCCGTAGAGCTGGCTGCTCGCAATGAAGTAAAATGGGAAATGTACACTAAAAAAATACAGATCGAAGCTCGGGTAATGGGAGACTTGGCTTTGAATCATATTTTGCCTGTTGCAACGAGATATCAAGCTTTATTATTAGATACGGTTTGTAAAATTAAAGAAGTATTTCCGCCTGAAGAAGCTGCTGCGATGTCTTCTAAAGATATGGAAATAATTCGTAAAATAGCCCGCCATACACTTTCTATACAAGAAATGGTAGCTACTATGGTGAATGCTCGTAAGTTGGCAAATAAAATCGAAGGGGAAAGGGCAAAAGCTATTGCATACCATGACACTGTTGCTCCGATGTTAGATGAGATACGGTATCATATCGATAAGCTTGAATTGATGGTCGATAATCAGATGTGGCCTTTGCCTAAATATAGGGAAATGTTATTTGTACGTTAAGTTTCTATATCAAAGATATACCAAATAGCGGAAGGCGGGTTTAAAACTTAAAACCGCCTTCCGCTATTTGGTATGTTATATTATTAAGTTTATTTGCAAGCAAAAACTGCAGTATTATTTTTTATCATATCTTGATAAGCCATAACTCCTGCTTTAGAAAGTTCTACAGTCATAGTCTCTCCGTTTGCATTATACATATTTACATGGTTATCATCGATGAATGTCATAAATTTTGTACTCTGTCCGTTTGCTTCTACCGACCAAGATTTGTCGCTATCGTCGAATACGAGTTCAAAAGTTTTGTTCGCAGTTTCATCGGTAATGGTGTATCCGTTTTCGTGTGTTTTTACTAAATATTCATGACCGTTTTCACCTTTGATCTGCTGAGTATTATCTGCGATGGGATTAGAACCTGACCAGAATTCGACAGAGTTCAATACTACGACATCGGCCAATAGAGAAATTTCGTATACCGGAAGAACCCAGAATGCAAAAAACACAAGTTCACTTACAAATTTATTTCCTCCTACACCTTTATTCCATCCGAGGAGCTTGTTTGTCAATCCAAAAGATCCTATACAAGAGGAAAACATCAGGCTGCCGCAAAGTAATACGACTACAGCCATAGTCAATTTGTTTCTTTTCATAATTGTATGAATTAAAAATAGTTTATTAGTACTCTTTGCTTAATTAACACATTATAATAATAATTGTTCGTTTTATTGCAAATATAAGATAAACATTAGATAAATGCAACTAATAAACAATGATTTGTTATGATATAGATCAATATTATTAGTATTTTTTATTGTAAAAATTTAGACAGGCCCTTAAATCCGCTTTTGTTTTAATTTTTTATAGATACCGGTATTTGATTATTTTTATCTGATAAATTTTTGATGCCGTAACCAATCGAAAAGAAGATCTTGCCATATTTTATAATAAGCAAAATTTGTATTGCATCCCCAACCATGTCCTCCGGACGGGAAAATATACATAGAAGCATTGATGCCTTTTTGTTTGAGTTCGTTATAAAATAGAGTACTGTTTGCTGGATGAACAGATTTGTCGTCATCACTCAGCAAAAGCAATGTCGGCGGTGTTGTCGGGGAGATTTGTTTTTCGTTCGAAAAATTGTCGTTTTCTATTCCTTTCCCTAATAGATTTTCTTTACTTCCTTTATGAGTTAAGTTATTATCCATAGTAATGACCGGATAGAAAAGAATCATGAAATCCGGACGATTTTGTTTATCGAAATGTGTCCCTAAAGTGGCTGCTAAATGGCCTCCGGCAGAAAAACCGCTTATACCTATTTGGTTAGCCTTTATGTCCCATTCTGATGCATTTTGTCGAATGATATTCATCGCTTCTTTAGTATCAGAAAGCGGTATGTCGGCATGTCCGTTGGGCAGTCTGTATTTTAAGACTATTCCGGCAATGCCTTTTCGGGTAAGAAGTTTTGCAAAATCATGACCTTCATGTTGTATTGCTTGACGAGCATATCCTCCTCCCGGACAAATTAAGATAGCTGTTCCTGTGTTGATTTTTTTATCGGGTAGGTAAACATACATTTCTGCAGTGTGACTGTTTAACAATCTGCCTCCTTCAATTGTTTTTTCAGGGAGAATAATACCGTTATTTTCTTTTGCGCCATTAGGCCACACCGGTATCGTGAATGGATTTTGAGAGAAGATCATTGTATTAAAAAATAATGCTATAATAGAGAATATCCATTTCATAAATTTAGAGTCGTTAAGCTTTTATTTTACTTTTGTAATATTCGTATAGTTTCAAGACTTTATTTACGTAGCTATATGTTTCGCGTCCTCTGAAATATCCGAATTTGCAGACCTCATCATTGAAATATTCGGGATTGCTTTTCAGCAGAATATATTCAGCAACATTTCCGTCCCATTTTTGTGGATCTTTGCCGTACTTTTTCGCTAAAGCGATGGCGTCGAGGACATGCCCTATTCCGGAGTTGTATGAAGCCAGAATAAACTTCATGCGTTCTTGAGTATCTTCTATTGTCGAAAAACTCCGGTCTAAAGATGCCATTATTTTTATTGCTGTTGCGATATTTTTTTCCGGATTTTGTATGTCTTTGTCTGCTAAACCGTTGCTTCTTGCGGTACGAGGCATAATTTGCATTAGTCCTTTAGCTCCGGCCCATGATACCACCGATGTGTCAAATCTCGATTCATGGTAAGCTTGAGCTGCTATCAATCGCCAGTCCCAGCCTTGTTCTTTTGCATATTTCTTAAATAGAGGATCATATACAGAGATTTGTCCCTTTTTTATAGATAAAACTTCAGGTATCGGAGAGTTCTTGCTTAGTTCGAAATATCGTTTTAAAATTTCCTTGTATTTAGGGCTTTTTGTATTATTTTCAGCCCATTTGTCAATAGCTTTTGCCAGTTCAGGCTCGTTTGTCCTGACCGCCCAAGCCGACCGTTGAGGAAAACTGATATTCAATTTTATGTCTATATTATTATAATAAGTTTTATTGAGACGGGCTATGTTATTATCGGCGAGGGCATAATCTATTTTACCGTTAGCCACCATTTCTATCAAATCTTCGGTAATAATGGTGTCTTTATTCATTAAGTGTATTTTGATTCCTCCTCCCAGTTCACTATTCAGATTATTGATACGGGTTTCATATTTCGAATCTTTTTCTACATATATGTCTTTTCCGACAAGTTCGGTAACATTGCGTAATAATGTCTTATTTTTTTCTATTCGTTGGATAAGGACCTGGTGAGTAATTATTTCAGGCCCGCAATAGAGTAATCGGTCTTTTAAGTCACCTGTGATCGGGATATCGTAAGCAATAATATCTCCTTCCCCCTTTTGCAGCATTTCGACCAGTTTTCCGATATTTTCCGCAACAACTATTTTGATCTTTAATCCTTCCGATTCGGCAAATTGTTTGATCAATTCGTATTCGTATCCCATTTCTTCACCGCGGTACAAGAAATAAGAAGTTGAGCTGTATAATGTGAGTACGGTCAATTCACCTTTTTTCTTGATCGATTCCAGATCATTTAACTCCTGATTCTTTTCTTTTTTTCCATGTTGGCAAGAAAATAGAAACAGAAACAAAAGTATGTAAGCCGTTATTCTTACCATATCGGGCTTGATTAAGGATTCAGTTTATGGGCTATAAAATTTGTCAGAATATCGATTGCAACAAGGTTGTTTCCACCTTGAGGTATAATTAGATCGGCATATCGTTTTGTTGGTTCTATATGTTGCAAATGCATAGGTTTCAGTACCTTTTCATATCGGTCTATTACCATTTCCACGGTACGTCCCCGTTCTATAATATCTCTATTGATAACCCGGATAAGCCGATCGTCCGCATCTGCATCGACAAATACTTTCATATCCATCATATTGCGTAACTCTTCATCGCAAAGTATCAAAATACCTTCGACAATAATCACGTCTCTCGGTTGGATCGGAATCGTTTCTTTAGACCGAGTGCATGTTAGATATGAATAGATCGGTTGTTCGACCGGTTTGCCGGCTTTTAAATCTTTCAGTTGATTGACAAGTAATTCGAACTCTATGGCTGCCGGCTCGTCGAAGTTGAGTTTCAGGCGTTCTTCCAGGGGTAAATTGCTATTATCCCTATAATATGAGTCTTGAGGAATTACGGTTACTTCACCTTCCGGTAAACTTTGTATAATTTTGCGGACAACGGTCGTTTTCCCGGATCCTGTTCCGCCGGCAATACCAATAATTAGCATATAATTTCAGATAACGACAAAATAATATTTATTTTTGCATTCACAGTGAACATATCCGGATTTTTAAGAATCCGGAAACCGAAAAATATTTACAAATATAATAAATTTGATTATGGTAAAGCACATAGTTTTGTTTAAGTTCAAAAAAACGGGAGATATTGCATCGGTAAAAGCTACGATGCGAGAGTTTAAATCTGCTTTGGAAGCATTAAAGGATAAAATTCCTTTTTTGCGTTTTATAGAAGTCGGAGTCAATGAGAATCCGAAAGAGGATTTTGATATGTGCCTTGTTACGGAATTCGATTCAATGGAAGATCTGGCAAATTATGCGGTGCATCCCGACCATGTGGCAGCGACCCAAATTATAAAAGATATAAAGGAGGGAAGGGCTTGTGTCGATTACACATTCTGATGGAATTTTTCCGGTTTTTCGATGGGTGAGGGTTTGTTTAAGTTTTCTTATAGGGAATATTGTCAAGGCATCTTTGCATTTTTTTCGTTCTGTAATGATGTTGGCGGCATCGGCATGATTCCCTTCGAAAGGGGAACTGACTGTTCATATAGATTTCTTTAAAACCTGATCCGGGCAAAATTTAGACGACAGGCTCTAAGAATATTTATTTCCCTGTATAGGATTGTTTTTCTTTTTTTGTTATCTTAGCTACATGATAGAAAATGATAAAAATGTAGCGGTAATAAAACCGTATCACTTCGGATTAGCTTTAAGCGGGGGCGGTGCTCGCGGTTTTGCACATGTGGGTGCATTGAAGGTCCTTGATGAGATGGGAGTGCGTCCCGATATTATTTCGGGAACGAGTGCGGGCTCTTTGATCGGAGTATTGTATGCCGACGGATATACTCCGGATGAAATTATAGACTTGTTTTCGTCTCTTAATTTCAGTGATTTGGCAGAAATAACAATCCCTCGTTCGGGATTCTTCAAGATAACGCGTTTTCGAAATTTTTTGAAAAAAGTTTTGCGGGCTCGTTATCTTGAAGATTTAGAGATTCCGGTTATGGTTACAGCTACAGATCTGGATCAGGGATGCAGCAAGACTTTTGCTACAGGACCTGTTATAGATATTGTTTGCGCTTCATGCAGTATCCCTGTGTTGTTTAGTCCGGTAATAATCGATAATGTTCATTATGTCGATGGCGGAGTATTGAGAAATTTTCCGGTTACTCCTATCCGCCCGTTTTGCGATATTGTTATGGGAGTAAATGTGAATCCGATGGTTGCAAAAGAGTACAAAAAGTCGATTATCGGAATAGCAGAACGTTCATACGGCTTTATTTTCAAAAGTAATACGCTTGCCGATATGAAGTTATGTGACATACTTATACAAACTAAAGAAATTATAGATTATAACATATTTGATATAGAGAATCTTAGGGAGATTGCTGCTTGTGGGTATCGAGATACTCAAGAGGTTATAAGTTTAGATAAAGAAAATCTTAAAAATCTAAAAATTCCTTTTCGCACATAGGACATCCTTTTTATTATGAACAGAAGACAAAAGATGATTATTTATCAGGTGCTTCCGCGCCTGTTCGGGAATCAGAATGATGCGTGTAAATGCAACGGTACGATAGAAGAAAACGGAGTCGGTAAACTGGCAGATTTTACTCCGAAAGTTTTGCGTGAAATAAAAATGCTTGGATGTACGCATATTTGGTATACCGGCATTATTGAACATGCCACGCAAACCGATTATACCCAGTACGGGATTGAGCGGGACAATATGTTTGTCGTAAAGGGGAAGGCCGGTTCTCCTTATGCAATAAAAGACTATTATGATGTCGATCCCGATCTTGCTGTTAATATATCTGAACGGATGCAGGAATTCGAATCTTTAGTCGGGCGTTCTCATGCCGCAGGGTTGAAAGTCATAATAGATTTTGTTCCGAACCATGTTGCCCGCCGTTACCATTCCGATGCACAACCTGACGGAGTCATCGATTTGGGACAGAATGATAATTCGGAGGTTCATTTTGATCCCCAAAATAATTTCTATTATATTCCTCGACAAGAGTTCCAACCACAATTTTATATAGGAGAAGGAGACCAAAAGTATAGGGAATATCCGGCCAAGGCCACCGGAAATGATTGTTTCGGAGCTTATCCGAATAGAAATGATTGGTATGAAACCGTTAAGTTGAACTATGGAGTAGATTATTTACATGGCCGTCGGAAATGTTTCGATCCCATACCTGACACATGGTTTAAGATGAGAGACATATTGCTGTTTTGGTGTAGTAAAGGTATAGACGGGTTTCGTTGCGATATGGCAGAAATGGTTCCTGTTGAGTTTTGGGGATGGGTGATTCCTCGGATCAAAGAACTATATTCCGGAGTCGATTTTATTGCCGAAATATACAATCCGCATGAATACAGATATTATATCGAAGGCGGTAAATTTGACTATCTCTATGATAAAGTCGGGTTGTATGATCTATTACGCAGTATTGTGAATGGGCATGCGGCAGCTTCTCAGATTACCCGCTGTTGGCAATCTTTAGATGGGATAACAACTCACATGTTGAATTTTCTTGAGAATCATGATGAACAGCGTATTGCATCCCCTAATTTCGCAGGAGATCCCTTCCGGGCTTATCCGGCTTTAATTGTTTCGGCAATGATGAATGTAAATCCGATGATGATTTATTTCGGGCAGGAGTTGGGAGAGCCGGCTGTAGATGCCGAAGGTTTCAGCGGATTGGACGGACGCACGACGATTTTCGATTATTGGAGCGTACCTTCGGTTCGTGCATGGTATGCCGGAGGAACATGTTCCGTAGTCGGTCTTACACCGGAACAGAAAGAGTTGCGTCGCCGCTATAAACAAGTGTTGACGTTGTGTAATAAAGAGGCGGCAATCAGAGAAGGCGCTTTTTTTGACTTGATGTATGTAAATGGGGACAATCCGAATTTTGATGCTCGCAAGCAATATGCATTTTTACGGAAAAAGGATAATGAATTGCTGGTTATTATTGTAAATTTCTGTGATAGAGCGGTTGATGTAGGGGTGAAGTTACCTCAGCATGCTTTTGATTTGTGGAATATGGCAGCAAGAGAATATTCGGCAAAAGAGTTATTGACGGGAGATGTAGACCAGAAAGTCGTTTCACCTGAAGTTTTGTTCCGATCATCGGTAAAAGCTTATGGAGCTGTAATATGGAAATGTACCGATACAAATAATCGAAAAAAAAAGATTTAATGTGTCGAAATAATAAATGAAATTGTACCTTTGCAAAAAAATTAACCAATCGGATTTATTTAAAAAACACAATGAGCCAGAAACCACCTTTCAAGGTTTTCGCGGGAACAAATTCCCGTTATCTTGCCGAAAAAATTTGTAACGCTTTAAATTGCGAAATGGGAAACATGAAAATTCAGCATTTTGCGGATGGTGAATTTGGAGTATCTTTTGAAGAATCTATTCGGGGAAGCCAAGTTTATTTGGTACAATCGACATTCCCTAATTCTGATAACTTGATGGAGCTTTTATTGATGATCGATGCTGCAAAAAGAGCTTCTGCGAAATCGATAATCGCCGTAGTGCCTTATTTCGGTTGGGCGCGGCAAGATCGCAAAGATAAACCTCGTGTTTCTATTGCTGCAAAGCTGATAGCCGATTTGTTAAGTGTTGCCGGTATCGACCGTTTGATCACTATGGATCTGCATGCAGATCAGATACAGGGATTCTTTAATGTTCCGGTAGATCATTTGTATGCCTCTTCTGTATTCAGTCGTTATATTCAGTCTCTGAAACTCGAAAATATGGTTATTGCAACACCGGATGTCGGAGGTTCGAAGCGCGCTAATTCGTATGCGAAATATTTCGGTGTGCCTTTGGTATTATGCCATAAGTCCAGGGCAAAAGCCAATGAAGTAGAGAGTATGACGGTAATCGGTGATGTTGAAAATAAAAATGTCATTCTTATCGATGATATGGTAGATACGGCAGGAACTATAACTAAAGCTGCAGATTTGATGATGAGTAAGGGAGCTCTTTCTGTGCGGGCGATTGCCAGTCATGCCGTTATGTCCGATCCTGCAACAGATCGGGTAAATGAGTCAAAATTGACCGAAATGATCTTTACCGACAGTATCCCTTATTATAAAGATTGTCCTAAAGTTCGCATATTAAGCATTGCAGAGATGTTTGCAGATACTATTCGTAGAGTATATGAGAATGAGTCGATCAGTTCTCAATATATTATATAGTTGGAATTTTGTAAAATCATGTATAAAACCGTTTTATCTCTCTTATAAAAGAGATAAAACGTTTTTTTTTAAGTTTGTGTTTATTGTTTTTTAACTCTTTAATATCATATCTTTCGAGAAAGATCGTGGTTTTGTTATAAATAATTGATTTGTAATTTGATATCTATCATTGATAAATGATGGGTTTTGTAATAGTTACAAGATTATTTTTATGAATCGGTTCCGATTTACGGGTAATAATTGTTTTTAGAGCTTTAATTCGGAAATTTGGTGTACTTTTGCTTTGTAATTTATTCGGAAATAAAACTGTAATTATATGAAAAATAAATGGTTGTATATATTGTTCGGCTTACTCATTATGTTCTCATCTTGTATAAAAGATGAAGCTCCTAATGTAGAAGCCGATATTGAGGATATTACTATCCCGGATATGAGTAGTGTGCTGAATGTGAAAATAGATCAGAATAGAGTTTCGGTATTTCTAAAGGAGGGGATGGTCGATCGTACAAATATAGAACCTTCTTTTACTCTTTCCCCGGGGGCAACAATTGCTCCGGTGAATACCGGTAAATTAGATTTTACAAAACCTCAGAAATATATTGTGACGTCAGAAGATAAAAATTGGCAAAAAACATATACTGTCGTATTTCTTGAAACAGAAATTCCGACTGTTTACAATTTTGAATATTGGGCGGTTAATAAGTGGGAAGAGGTTTATGAGCATAGTGTAGAATATGTTGAAGGAGAAGATATTCCTGTAGATCAGTATATTTGGGCATCCGGAAATTTTGGTTTCTCGTTGGTTGCAAGTGGAGGACCTAAAGATTATCCGACGTTTAAGGCGACTTCTATAGATGTGCATGAGGGAGAGGGTGCAGCTTGTTTAAAGACCAGAAAAACAGGTTCTTTAGGAGCATCACAGGGAATGCCGATTGCTGCGGGGAATCTGTTTTTAGGAGAATTTACGTCTAAAGGGATAAATATTATGAAAGAACCGATGAAAGCTACGCATTTCGGTTTACCTTTTAGGAAAAAACCTCTGCGGATGAGTGTTTGGTTTAAGTATGATGGCAGCAATGTCAATATGTCTTACGATAAAGATGGCAATGGAACGCAATATGGAGACGGTCGAGATTATTGTGCCGTATATGCTGTTTTGTATGATAATGTAAAAGCAAAAAATTTATATGGAGTTTCTTATCTTGACGGAAATACGATATTGAAAGAGGATGGCGACAATCCTATTATTGCTATTGCCGGACTGCATGAGCAGGCTGACAACTCTGATCAATACGGCACAGGAGGTGTATATAAACATCATGTATTCGATTTTAAATATAGAGAAGGGAAAAGTGTAGATCCCGATCGTTTGAAAAATTATGAGTATAGCCTTGCAATTGTATTCTCTTCCAGTTTTTATGGCGATCATTTTATAGGAGGAGTGGGGAATACTCTGTGGATCGATGACGTAAAAATTGAATGTGAAGAAAATTGAAAAAATATACGATGAAGACGCTGAAAAAAATGGGATTGGCAGCAATGCTGTCGCTATTGATAGGTACAGTTTCTGAAGCTGAGGCCAAAAAATATGAGTTCAGTGTGAAGGCCGGTATTAATATCGGAGGGACTTCTCCGATGGGACTTCCTGCCGAAATACGAGGTATTAATTCTTATAATCCGACACTTTCTTTTTCGTTGGAAGGAAGCGTGAAACGGGAGCTGACCGAGAAGTGGGGAGTTATGACCGGGATTCGATTAGAGACACGGGCTATGGAAACCGATGCTCAAGTAAAGAACTATCGGATAAGACTGTTGAATGACGGACGTTATATTGAAGGAATTTTTACTGGAGATGTAGAGACAAAAGTGAAGAATGATTATGTCACGATACCTATATTGGCGGTATATGATATTTCGAAGCGGTGGGATTTGAAATTCGGAGGTTTCTTGTCTTTCCTGACTCGTGGAGACTTTTCTGGAACTGCACGGAACGGTTACATTCGGGAAGGGACTCCGTTGAGTCAGAAAATGAACGTGGATGCTACTTATGATTTTTCTGACGATATTAAAAAATTTAATGCAGGCCTTGAGTTTGGAGCAGAGTTTGTTGCGTATAAACATTTATCGGTTTACGGTGATTTGACGTGGAGTCTGACCCCACTTTTCCCCGGAGACTTTACGGCGATAAGTTTTAAGATGTATAATGTATATATGAATCTCGGTTTTGCGTATGTGTTTTAAATAAGCGGTCCGAAAGGAGAAGATACATAAAAGGTTGCTCTGTCGGAGCAGCCTTTTGTCGTATTCGGGAAATGCATTGTTAGGTTGATGTTATAAAAATAACTACCTTTGTGCCGAATTTGAAAAATCATGCAAAAATGCGTGATATATGTCACATTCGGATTTAAAATTAACAAAAGAAGCAATTAACGAAATATGATAACAGTAAATAATTTGGCCATACAATTCGGGAAACGGGTACTTTTTCAAGATGTGAATCTTAAATTTACTCCGGGAAATTGTTATGGTATTATAGGGGCTAACGGGGCAGGAAAATCCACTTTTCTGAAAGCGATCAGCGGACAGATCGATCCGAATCACGGAACAATTGCATTAGGTCCGGGTGAACGGTTATCGGTATTGAGTCAGGACCATTTTGCTTTTGACGAGTTTACCGTGATGGATACCGTATTGATGGGACATACGGTTTTGTGGGATATAATGAAAGAAAAGGATGCCCTTTATTCGAAACCGGATTTTAGCGATGCTGACGGTATTCGAGTTTCTGAGCTGGAAGAAAAGTTTGCAGAACTGGAAGGTTGGAATGCCGAAAGTGATGCTGCTAATTTGTTAAGTGGTTTGGGAATAAAAGAAGATCTGCATTATATGATGATGAAAGATCTTAGCGGTAAACAAAAAGTACGTGTTTTGTTAGCAAAAGCTTTGTTCGGAAAGCCGGATAACCTGTTGCTTGATGAACCTACCAACGATCTCGACCTTGAAACCGTTATGTGGCTCGAAAATTATTTGTCGGAGTTTGAAAATACGGTATTGGTTGTTTCGCATGATCGACACTTCTTAGATTCAGTCTGCACACATACCGTTGACATCGATTACGGTAAAACCGAGTTGTTTGCCGGAAATTATAGCTTTTGGTATGAATCGAGTCAATTGGCTTTGCGTCAACAACAGCAACAAAATAAGAAAGCTGAAGAAAAACGTAAAGAATTGATGGAGTTTATTCAGCGTTTCAGTGCTAATGTTGCAAAGTCAAAACAGACCACGAGTCGTAAAAAGATGCTGGAAAAATTGAATGTCGAAGAAATCAAACCTTCTTCACGTCGTTATCCGGGCATTATTTTTACTCCCGATCGAGAGCCGGGGAATAAAATTCTCGAAGTGAGAGGGCTTGAAAAGTCAGTTGATGGAACTTTGCTATTCAAGGATGTGAATTTTACGGTTGAGAAAGACGACAAGATTGTATTTTTATCTCGAGATCCTCGTGCCATGACCGCTTTTTTTGAAATTATAAATGATGTGGTTAAGGCTGATAAAGGTACGTTTGAGTGGGGGCAAACTATTACGACTGCCTATTTGCCTCTTGACAATTCGGCATTTTTCAATACCGATATGAACCTGATCGATTGGTTAGCTCAATTCTCAGAAGATACCAGTGAATTGTATCTAAAGGGGTTTCTCGGAAAAATGTTGTTTTCCGGAGAAGAGTTGTTGAAAAGCGCTTCGGTATTATCCGGAGGGGAAAAAATGCGTTGTATGATTGCCCGTATGATGATGAAAAATGCTAATACGATGATTTTGGATTCTCCTACGAATCATCTTGATTTGGAGTCTATACAGGCGTTTAACAATACATTGAAGGCATTTAAAGGAAATATTCTGATGTCTTCTCATGACCATGAGTTTATTGAGACAGTTTGTAACCGGGTTATCGAACTTACTCCGAATGGCATAATCGATAAAATGATGGACTATGACGATTATATTACCGATGAACGAGTGAAAGCTCTTCGTGAAAAGTTATATCGATCATGACAAATAGTAAAATATGGTTATTGGAGCGCATTTATTAATGCGCTCTTTTTATAAAGGGAAAAAGCGGTTTTGAGTTTCTCTCTTTATTGATTACTTTTGCACATATTGAATAGGAGGACGCGTTTATGCCATTAAATTTACCATCCAGATTGCCGGCTGTAGAGATATTGAAATCTGAAAATATTTTCGTAATGGATTCTCAGCAGGCATCTACTCAAGATATACGGCCTTTGCGTATTGTCATATTGAATTTGATGCCGTTGAAGATTACGACCGAAACCGATCTTATCCGGTTATTATCCAATACGCCATTGCAGATAGAGGTGGATTTTCTGAAAATATCGGGACACATATCGAAAAATACTCCGGTAGAGCACATGATGACGTTTTATAAGGATTTTTCGACGTTGCGGAATGAAAATTATGATGGTATGATTATTACCGGAGCTCCGGTAGAGCAGATGCCGTTTGAAGAAGTCGATTATTGGAAAGAGGTTTCTGAGATATTTGATTGGGCACGTACGCATGTGACTTCTACATTATATATTTGTTGGGCGGCTCAAGCAGGATTGTATCATTTTTATGGTGTTCCTAAATATCCGTTGCCGCAAAAAATGTTCGGGATTTTCAAACATAAAGTGTATGATCATCAAAATCCGATATTCAGAGGATTCGATGATGAATTTTATGTGCCTCATAGTAGGCATACGGAGGTGCGTAAGTCCGATATAGAGAAAGTTCCTGAACTGACCCTGCTTTCGGAGTCTGAAGAATCCGGAGTATATATGGTTATGGCACGTGGAGGCCGGGAATTTTTTATTACCGGGCATTCGGAGTATTCGCCTTATACTTTAGACACGGAATATCGTCGGGATTTGGATAAGGGGTTATCGATAGAGATGCCGTTGAATTATTACCGGAATAATGATCCGAAGGAAGGACCGTTGGTTCGCTGGAGAGGGCATGCCAACCTTTTGTTCTCTAATTGGCTGAATTATTTTGTATATCAGCAAACACCATACGATATTCGGGAAATAAAATGATATCATCAAGACCTATCGAACTTCTCTCTCCTGCCAAGAATGCCGAGATCGGTATCGAAGCAATTAATCACGGGGCAGATGCCGTTTATATAGGTGCGCCTCGTTTCGGAGCTCGTGCTGCTGCGGGCAATGATACGACCGAAATAGCCCGACTGGTCGATTATGCCCATAAATATGATGCGCGGGTGTATGTGGCGTTGAATACGATATTGAAAGACGATGAATTGCTTGAGGCCGAACGGATTATTGGCAATATGTATTCTGTCGGTGTCGATGCTCTCATTGTTCAAGACATGGGGATTCTTGAACTGGATATACCTCCGATAGCTTTACATGCCAGTACGCAAACCGATAATCGTACGGTAGAAAAGGTACGTTTCCTTGAAAATGCAGGATTTTCGCAGGTAGTGTTGGCCAGAGAATTGTCGTTAGAACAAATCCGGCATATTTCAGAAAATACGACAGTTCCTTTGGAGGTTTTTATACATGGAGCCTTGTGTGTAAGTTATAGCGGACAATGTTATTTGAGTCATTGTTTGAGCGGACGCAGCGCTAATCGTGGAGAGTGTGCGCAATATTGTCGGCTTCCTTATACGTTACTGGATGCAGACGGAAAGGTATTGGAAAAAAATAAACATCTACTCTCTCTTAAAGATATGAACCGTACCGACAGCCTTGAGGCATTGTTGGATGCCGGAGTTTCTTCCTTGAAGATTGAAGGACGTCTTAAGGAAATGTCTTATGTTAAAAATGTGACGGCTTGGTATCGCAAGAAGTTAGATGCGATATTGGAGCGTCGTCCGGAGTATGCGAGGTCTTCTTCCGGAAAGACCGATTTCTTTTTTACTCCCGATCCGAACAAGAGTTTTAATAGAGGCTTTACTCCGTATTTGTTGAATGAAAAAGACTCGAGATCTATATCGTCTCCTGATACGCCTAAGTCGATGGGAGAATATATAGGTACGGTAAAACAGGTTTCCTCTAAATCGATAACTGTAGCCGGAGTACAAAAGTTGAATAATGGAGATGGGATATGTTTTTTTAATGAATCCGGTATATTTGAAGGGTTTCGAGTGAATAGGGCGGAAGGAAATCTTATATTCCCGGCAGAAATGCCTCGGATAAGGATTAAAACGAAACTGTACCGTAACTATGATCAGGAATTTGAGAAAACTCTTGCCCGAAAAAGTGCAGACAGGAGAATTGCAGTAAACTTGGAGTTATCCGGCACATTAGAAAAGCTGTGCTTATTGATTACGGATGAAACCGGGGTATCGGTTTCCATTTCTCGGGAATGGTCGGGAGAAAAAGCAAGGAGTCCGCAATCTGAGAATCAGAAAAATCAATTGGGAAAATTGGGGGATACTCCATTTCGGATGGACAAAGTCGTTTTAAATGCTACGGAAAACTTTTTTATTCCGGCTTCTTTGTTGGCGGATATGCGTAGGCAAGGAGCGGAGCTTTTGTTAAAAGCTCGAAAAGAGGCATATCGTACAGAGAAAAGAAAACCGGCTAAGGGTATTTATCCTTTTCCTCAATCGAAATTGACCTATCTTGGGAATGTCTATAATGCAAAGGCGCGAAAATTTTATGCCGGACATGGAGTCTCGGAAATCGATCCTGCATTTGAAGTACAAGTACAAGATAATGTACCTTTGATGTTTACCCGTCATTGCATACGTCGCGAATCGGGACATTGCTTTCGTGAAAAAAGTGCTGGAGAATGGAAAGCTCCGCTTTATTTATGTTATAAAGATACCCGTTTACGCCTTGAGTTCGATTGTCGTTTATGTGAGATGAGAGTTTATAAAGAATAGAGTCTTTTATAGATTGGCGATAGTTTATTTTAACCTATACTGGGATTTATGAGGAGTGTTAAGGGCTTTCCGATAAAAAAATATTATCCGGTCATTTTTGCGATTTCTTTTGTGGGAGACAGTTTTTCTTTTTAAATATGAATACCGTAATTATGTTTTACTTCATCCATGACAAATGTGCTCTCTATCGAGCCTAAGCTTTCTATTGAACCCAATACGTTCAGTATGAATTCTTGATAATATTTCATATTGGGTGCGTGGATTTTTAACAGATAGTCAAAACTTCCCGATATGTTATAACACTCGGTTACCTCTGGAATGTCCTGAATGATCCGGGTAAACTCGGTTGCTATTTCCTGATTTATTCTGCTCAGCTTTACGTTGCAGAAAACGACAAAACCTTGATTTAACTTTTCTGCATCCAGAATCGCAATATATTTTTTGATGTATCCTTCGTTTTCTAAACGTTTAAGCCGTTCGAATACGGGAGTTGAAGAAAGACTTACTTGCGCGGCAAGTTCTTTGAGCGTGAGTCGTGCATTTCCCTGTAACGTGCGGAGTATTTGTAAATCGACTTTGTCTATTTTAACCAGATTATTCATAGTCTGTTTTTTGAAATTCAATAATTAGGAACTTGTTTAAGAGCCTGTCTAAATTTTCCAATAAAAAAATATTATCAGGTCATTTTTGCGTTTTCTTCCGGTCTTTTTTCCCGTTTTCCCTCGTCAGATAGCCCGCTATCCTCCTCCTAAAAACAGAAAAATATCCTCGAAAGAAACTCTCAAAACTTACCCGAGTAAAATTTAGACAGACTCTAAAATTTTCGATAGAATAATTTGTTCGGGCTTTCTTTAAATTACCTTTCGCTTTATTTTTGTTTTTATTCGTCAAGCCTTTCGTTATTAACTTTATACAAACAGAAATATGTTCTTAAAAAAAATTCCCGAAACAAAACCGGATAAATTTTGAATAGGCTCGAAGCTCGTTACAAAAATAATGTTTTTCTTTTAATCGTTATAGACCGGAAGAAAATGCGGAAATGACCTGATTTTTTATTGTAGAGTTCAGACTTTAAGCTTTAGGATAATATTCTTTAGAATGGCTAATTTGAAGAATTTGTATAGATTAAAAATTTGAAACAATGAGCGTGTTTAGAATAATTTTCTATATTATTGAAATATATTGGATTATTATCCTGTATAATGTAGCTTTGTCGTTGTAAATAATAAACATATACTGTTATGTCAAAGAAAAATTATCATTTTGAAACTTTACAGCTTCATGTAGGGCAAGAACATCCGGACTCGGCAACAGATGCACGTGCAGTACCTATTTATCAGACCACTTCTTATGTATTTCATAATTCTCAGCATGCAGCCGACCGTTTCGGATTGCGTGACGCAGGAAATATTTACGGACGGTTGACAAATTCGACTCAGGATGTATTTGAACGGCGAGTAGCAGCTCTTGAAGGCGGGGTTGCGGGGTTGGCTGTCGCTTCGGGTGCCGCCGCTGTTACTTATTCTTTGCAGAATATACTTGGAGTGGGAGATCATGTTGTTGCCGCAGACAATTTATATGGCGGTTCGTTCAATCTCATTACGCATACGTTGGCAGCACAAGGTGTTAGCTATACTATCGTCAATGTGAATGATCTGAAATTGCTCGAGGCTGCAATCAGACCTAATACGAAAGCGATTTATGCCGAAACTTTTGGGAATCCGAATTCTGATGTGACGAATATCGATGCTGTTGCAGAAGTCGCTCATCGTCATAATATTCCGTTGATTATAGATAACACTTTCGGGACTCCGTACTTGATTCGTCCCATTGAGCATGGAGCGGACATAGTAATCCATTCTGCGACTAAATTTATCGGTGGACATGGTTCTAGTTTAGGGGGAGTTATTGTGGATGGCGGTAAATTCGATTGGAAAAAAGATGCAGAAAAATTCCATACTTTAGCTAAACCAGATCCGAGTTATCATGGAGCTGTTTTTGCAGATGTGGCAGGACAAGCGGCATTTGTTACCCGCATACGGGCGGTCATTTTGCGTGATACCGGTGCTGCTATCTCTCCGTTCAATGCTTTTATCCTGTTGCAAGGGCTGGAAACTTTATCCCTGCGAGTAGAACGGCATGTCGAAAATGCTTTGAAAGTGGTTGATTATTTGAAAAATAATCCGAAAGTATCGAAAGTGAATCATCCTTCGCTACCGGATCATCCCGATCATGCCCTTTACGAAAAGTATTTTCCTAAAGGGGCTGGCAGTATTTTTACGTTTGAAATAAAAGGAGGAAAAGAAGAGGCCTGGAAATTTATCGATTCATTAGAAATTTTTTCGTTACTGGCCAATGTCGCTGATGTAAAAAGTCTTGTCATCCATCCATATACTACAACACATTCTCAAATGACACCGGACGAATTGGCGCAACAGCATATTACGCCTTCAACTATAAGGCTTTCGATAGGTACGGAACATATAGATGATATTCTTGCAGATCTTGATCAGGCATTTTCTAAAATTTAAACAGGCATGTCGGGAGATGTGACCATTGTTCGTTGGGATGGCAAGTATAGGGATGATTTCATTCGGTTGAACCGGGAATAGATTGAACGGTATTTTCGGATTGAAGCCGATGATTCTAAGAATTTTAAGAAAGTGAAAATAGAATTTGATTTTATATATTTTCTTTTTGAAAGGCGGTAAAAAGGACTGTTTTCTTGTTTGAATTTACATTCCTTTTTGTTTTTGGGGATAGAAGCGATACGTTTGTGAGAATCAAAAAGTTTGTAACATTATTTTTTCTAAAACTTTCGCATAATCTGTGTATTTCAATCACATTATTTCGTATTTTTGTGCTTTGAAAAACTTAAACTTGCATATATGTCTGAAAACAAGAGAATTAAAACCGCTTTGGTTTCGGTATTCCACAAAGATGGATTAGATGAGATATTAAAGAAATTACATAGTGAAGGTGTACGTTTTATATCTACCGGTGGTACGCAGGCTTTTATAGAATCATTGGGATTGCCCTGTCAAGCTGTTGAAGACCTGACCGGATATCCTTCAATATTGGGAGGGCGTGTGAAAACCCTTCATCCTAAAGTTTTCGGAGGTATATTATGTCGTCGTGAACTGGAAGGCGATCAGAAACAAATTGCAGAATATGAGATTCCGGAAATAGATTTGGTGATTGTTGATCTTTATCCTTTTGAAGAAACTGTAGCTTCGGGAGCTGACGAAAGCGCCATTATCGAGAAAATCGATATCGGCGGTATCTCTCTGATACGTGCTGCTGCGAAAAATTTTAAAGATGTAGTTATTGTTGCTTCGAAAGGACAATATGCTCCTCTGATGCAGTTGTTGAATGAGAAAGGTGCGGAATCTTCTATAGAAGATCGCAAGTGGTTTGCAAAAGAGGCTTTTGCTGTTTCTTCAGGATATGATACTGCAATTTTTAATTATTTCGATAACGGAGAAGGTTCTTATTTCCGTTGTGCCGAGAACGATGCCAAAGTATTGCGTTATGGCGAAAATCCTCATCAGAAAGGTCTTTTCTTCGGGAAGTTTGGTGAAATGTTCGAACAACTTCATGGGAAAGAAATTTCATATAACAACTTATTGGATATAGATGCCGCAGTTTCTTTGATTGCGGAATTCGATGAATTGACGTTTGCCATATTGAAACATAATAATGCTTGCGGTTTAGCATCGCGTCCTGTATTGGTAGATGCATGGAAAGCTGCGTTGGCAGGCGATCCGGTGTCTGCTTTCGGTGGTGTATTAATTACAAATGGTAAAATCGATAAAGCTACGGCGGAAGAAATGAACAATCTTTTCTTCGAAGTCGTTATCGCTCCGGGATACGATGCTGATGCTTTAGAAATTTTGGAACAGAAAAAGAACCGTATTATATTGGTTCTAAAAGAGAATAAAACAAAATCTTTGCAATTCCGCTCTTTACTTAACGGAGTGTTGATGCAGGAACGGGATTTACACTGTGAGAAACCGGAAGAGTTGACGCAGGTTACAAAAAAATCCGTAACACCGGAAGAAGTAGAAGATTTGTTATTTGCCAATAAAATTGTAAAGCACAGTAAATCGAATGCTATAGTATTAGCTAAAGGAAAACAACTTTATGCAAGCGGAGTGGGGCAGACTTCTCGAGTGGACTCTTTACGTCATGCGATAGAAAAAGCTAAATCGTTCGATTTCGATTTGAAAGGTTGTGTGATGGCTTCGGACGCATTCTTCCCTTTCCCTGATTGTGTGGAGATTGCTCACAAAGAAGGAATCGATACTGTTATCCAACCCGGAGGTTCGGTGCGGGACAACCAGACGATCGATTATTGTAATGAGAACGGAGTAGCCATGGTTACTACCGGTATTCGACATTTTAAACATTAAGATAGGGTATAGATCAGGTATCGGATATTTCCCGGAATGATCTGTGCTTTATAAAAATAAAATAGTAAGATGGGATTATTTTCTTTCACTCAAGAGATCGCGATAGACTTGGGTACGGCGAATACCATTATAATTCACAATGGAAAAATAGTGGTAGATGAACCTTCTATGGTTGCATTGGATAAACGTACCGATAAGTTGAAAGCAGTTGGAGAAACTGCTCGTCAGATGCATGGTAAGACTCATGAAAATATACGTACGTTACGCCCTTTAAGAGACGGTGTGATAGCGGATTTCTATGCTGCCGAACAAATGATTCGGGGGATGGTGAAAATGGTGAATACGAAAAACCGTTGGTTTACTCCCTCTTTGCGTATGGTCGTTTGTATTCCTTCAGGAAGTACCGAAGTGGAAATTCGTGCTGTACGGGATTCTGCCGAACATGCCGGAGGCCGGGATGTCTATATGATTTATGAACCTATGGCCGCTGCTATCGGAATAGGTCTGGACGTTGAGGCTCCTGAGGGAAATATGATTGTGGATATAGGTGGCGGTACTACCGAAATCGCCGTAATTTCATTGGGCGGAATCGTATCGAATAAGTCTATTCGTATAGCCGGGGATGATCTTACGGCCGACATTCAGGAGTACATGGGGCGTCAGCACAATGTTAAAGTCGGAGAACGTACAGCAGAAATGATTAAAATCAATGTGGGTTCGGCTCTTACCGAATTGGCTAATCCTCCAGAGGATTATATCGTACATGGTCCGAACCGGATGACGGCTCTTCCGATGGAAGTTCCCGTGTCATATCAGGAAATATCGCATTGTATAGAGAAATCTATTTCAAAAATAGAAGCTGCCGTATTGAGTGCATTAGAGCAAACCCCTCCTGAGTTATATGCGGATATTGTGCGCAACGGTATTTATTTGGCAGGCGGTGGAGCTTTGCTGAGAGGTCTGGACAAGCGTTTGACCGATAAGATCGGAATACCTTTCCATATAGCCGAAGATCCGTTGCATGCGGTTGCTAAAGGAACAGGGATTGCTTTGAAAAATATCGATAAGTTCTCATTCCTGATCCGGTAATACCGGGATTTAGATATAAGCGAGTCGCCGTTTGTCGGGAAGGAAGTCTCCCTTTCTAACAGTCGGTGACTCGTAGTAGTAATAATTAGTCAGATTCGGCACATGCGCAAACTGATCTCTTTTTTGATAAATCACAGTCCGATCTTTGTGTATGCTTTTTATCTTGTCATCTGTTTTGTTTTGCTGTTCAAATTCAATTCTTATCAGCAAAGTGTCTTTTTCAGTTCGGCAAATGAAATGGCAGGTCGTTTCTATATAATGACCAGTGGAATTACAGGATATTTCGGGTTGCAGGAGATAAATCGGGATTTGCAGAGACAGAACGGCAATCTTGAGATGGAGCTCATTCGTTTGCGGGATGAAGTCAGTCGTTTGAGTGGAGACTCCCTGTTGGTTCGCACGTCTGCAGATTCATCTCTTTCCCGATATGATTTTCAAATTGCGCAGGTGATAAATAACAGTGTATTTAAGACTCATAACTATATTACACTGAATAAGGGTAGAAAAGATGGAATTCATTCGGAGATGGGGGTAATTGATCAGAACGGAATTGTCGGTATTGTCAATGTCGTTTCAGATCATTATGCTGTTGCCATATCGTTATTGAATCCCAAATTAAGGTTGAGTTGTAAAGTAAAGGGCAGTAATTATTTCGGCTCTTTAGTATGGGATGGAAAAGATCCTCGTTTTGCCGTGTTGGAGGAGTTGCCCCGACATGTGAAGTTTGTCAGAGGCGATACTATCGTGACAAGCGGTTACTCCTCTGTTTTTCCGGAAGGACTGATGGTGGGTACGGTCGACGGTTTCTCAAAACAGCGGAATGATAATTTCTATGCTTTAACAGTGAAACTATCTACTGATTTTTTCCGACTGAATGATGTCCGGATTCTTGATGATAAAGGACAAAAAGAACGTCGGATTTTGGAAATGGAGGCTAAAAAAGATGAGTAAATCGGCAATCGGTTATATATTTTCGTTTATTATATTGGTGCTGTTGCAAGTATCGGTCTTTAACCGCATTGCTTTGTTCGGATATGCCACCCCTTTTCTGTTTCTTTATTTCATCTTGAAATTACCTACAACGTTGTCTGCTAATTGGACAATGACTCTGTCGTTTTTGATGGGGCTTGTTATCGATATATTCAGTAATACACCCGGTATGTACGCTTTGGCATCTGTTTCCGTTGCTTTTGTAAGACGTACGTTTATCGCTTTGGTGTTACAGCGGGGTAATGAAGAAGTTTCATTAGTACCGTCGTTTCGTTCGTTCGGATCGGGATATTTCTCGATATATGCATTTTGTGTGATTTTTCTATTTTGCATTTTAGTTTTTATTATAGAAGCTTTTTCATTTTTCACCCCTTTGATTCTCGTATTACGTATTTTGTCAAGTACTTTGCTTACGTTTATTTTGATCTTGGCATTGGAAAGCTTAAATTGGAAAAAGAAGTGAACGTCGATTACAATTTAGGAAACCGCAAGTGGGTAATCATCGGTATCATGACTGTTGTGGTCTTGATCTATCTGGTACGTCTTTTTACATTACAGGTATTGGATAATGATTATAAACGGTTTGCCGATAGTAATGCGTTTCTTAAAAAGATACAATACCCTTCACGGGGACTGATTTATGACCGGAACGGTAAATTATTGGTCTATAACCAACCGGCATACGATGTTATGATGATTGTTCGGGAGATTCAGGAATTTGACACGTTGGATTTTTGCCGGACACTGGGTATTACTCGCGAACAGTTCGACCGTCGTTGGGCTATGGTAAAAGATCGCAGGTTAAATCCCGGATATTCGGCCTATACCCCTCAAACATTTATTTCCCAATTATCTGCACAAGATTATGGACGTTTGCAAGAAAAGCTTTATAAATTTCCCGGGTTCTTTATTCAGAATCGGGTACTCAGACAATATGCCGTAAATAGTGCAGCCAATGTATTGGGAAATATTCGGGAGGTCTCTCCTCGTGATCTTGAAAAAGATGATTATTACATACGAGGAGATTATACAGGAGATCTTGGAGTAGAAAAATCTTATGAGAAGTATTTGAGAGGGGAAAAAGGCATAGAGATATTGCTTCGGGATGCACATGGACGAATAAAAGGAAAATATGAAGACGGGATATATGATATAGCCCCTAAATCGGGGAAAAATCTGAAACTTTCTATTGATGCGGACTTGCAGCAATATGGTGAATATTTGATGCAGAACAAAATCGGAGCTATCGTTGCGATAGAACCTTCGACCGGAGAGATATTGGCTTTGGTATCGAGCCCCACATACGACCCATCTGCATTAATCGGACGTGAGCGGGGGAAAAATTATTTGAAATTGAATAAGAACCCTTATAAACCGTTATATGACCGGGCATTTATGGCGGCATATCCTCCCGGTTCTACCTTCAAGCCGACGCAAGGGCTTATATTTCTACAAGAGAAAGTGATAACTCCTCATACAATGTATCCTTGCTATCATGGCTTTGTTGCAGGACGACTGAAGGTAGGATGCCATGCTCATGGATCTCCGTTAGGGTTGCTTCCGGCGTTACAGACCTCTTGTAATGCTTATTTTTGTTACGGGCTTCGGTCCATGCTCGACAGTCGTTCGAGATATAAAAATACAGCCGAAGCTTTTGATATATGGAAAGATTATCTTGTTTCGATGGGATATGGCTATCGGTTAGGAATCGATTTGCCGGGAGAAAGTCGGGGATTTATTCCGAATAGCAAGTTTTATAATAAAATATATGGTGAGAATCGCTGGCGGGCGCTGACTGTAATTTCTATCGGCATAGGTCAGGGCGAAGTTTTGGCTACACCGTTGCAAATCGCAAATTTGGCGGCTACGATTGCAAATCGGGGATATTTTTATACACCTCATGTCGTAAAAGAAATACAAGATACGGTTTTAAATGAAGAGTTCAGGCAGCGTCGATATACACATATAGATAGTGAATATTATAATTATATAGTAGAAGGAATGCGAATGGCTGTTACGGGAGGAACTTGTCGGGTTGGAGCTATTCCGGGAATAGATGTTTGCGGAAAGACGGGTACGGCGCAAAACCCTCATGGAAAGGATCATTCTGCGTTTATGGGATTTGCCCCGATGGACAATCCTAAGATCGCAATAGCCGTCTATGTAGAGAATGCAGGATTTGGAGCTACTTTCGGAGTCCCGATAGGAAGCCTGATGATCGAAAAGTATCTGAATGGTTTTATAGCTCCTGAGAGAGCTTATTTAGAAGAAAGAATGGTAACATCAAATACAATGATATACAGTGGCATTAAGGGAAATTAGTATATGGAAGTCTATTGATTGGTACACGATCGGATTATATACGGTGCTTGTATTTATCGGATGGGTGAGTATCTATGCCGCAAGCTATAATTTCGATGATGCCAGTATATTCGATTTTTCGGAACGTTCCGGGAAACAATTATTGTGGATCGGGCTTTCGTTCGGTATAGCGTTCGTATTGCTGATGCTTGACAGCCGCATGTATGAAGCTTTGGCCTATCCTATTTACATCGGTTTTATGATACTTCTGGTAGCGACTATTTTTTTAGCACCGGAGATTAAAGGTTCTCGGTCATGGCTGGTATTAGGACCGGTAAATATTCAGCCGGCCGAATTTGCAAAATTCGGGACTGCATTGGCGTTAGCACGTCTGATCAGTTCATATAATTTCGTGCTGACCGTGCCGTCTAATTTTTTTAAAGCCTGCCTTTTGATTTTGTTACCTATGGCATTGATCATGATGCAGAAAGAGACCGGATCGGCTTTGGTATATGCCTCATTGATATTTATGCTTTATCGTGAAGGCATGACTGGACTGATTCTTTTTGCCGGGTTATGTTCGATCGTTTATTTTGTGGTAGGAGTGAAATATAGCGATATGTTGTGGGGAAGTACCCCTGTGGGTGAGGTGCTTGTGCTGGCATTGATCGTTTTGGTCATAATCGGTATGATCGCTTATTTTTATAAAGACTCTGTCGTGGTACGGAATCTTCTTTTGCTGTCGGCATCGGTTTCCGTAATTTGTTATCTGCTGTCTGTTTTAGGAATATCTTTTAATTGGGTATATGTTATCTTATCATTGATTTTTCTATCCTCTTTGTATATTGTTTTTTTATATCTGCAAAGTCGCAATACGAAACTTCTTCTTACACTTTGTTTTGCCATAGCATCGGTAGTTTTTCTGTTTTCGGTGAATTATGTGTTTACCGATATTATGGAGTCTCATCAGCAGACTCGTATTAAGGTCGCTTTGGGAATGGAGGATGATCCCAGAGGAGCGGGATATAATGTAAATCAATCGAAGATTGCAATCGGATCGGGAGGTTTATGGGGAAAAGGTTTTTTGAATGGAACGCAAACAAAACTAAAGTATGTACCCGAACAGGATACCGACTTCATATTTTGTACGATCGGAGAAGAAGAAGGCTTTTGGGGAGCTTCTTTGGTCGTGATATTATTCTTTGCCCTAATTATACGTATTATTCAGATAGCCGAGCGTCAGCGTTCTGTGTTTGGTCGGGTATATGGCTATTGTGTAGCCAGTATATTGTTTTTTCATTTAGCCATTAATGTGGGAATGGTGATCGGGTTATGTCCGGTGATTGGTATACCTTTACCGTTTTTCAGTTATGGCGGATCATCTCTTTGGGGATTTACTATTTTGCTTTTCACACTGCTTCGTATCGATGCCGGTCGGTTGGAAAATTATTGATGATAAAAAAAGTAATTCCGGAAATTTTTTCCGGAATTACTTTTTTTACAGCTTGTTATTTATTGATGTTGCTCTCTTAGCAAATCGTTGACTGTTTTTACAGGGTTGAATGTGGAAATCGGTACTTCAACGAATACGGTGTTCCAATCGGACATAGCGCCATTCCATAATCCCGGTAATTCAAGGGCTTTCAATTCTTTTCCGTTTTTAGATTTCAGAGAAATGAATCCTGTATTTTTATCGACGAAGTCAGGAAGGTTATATTTTTCTCCTTTTCTGTTTTTAACGGCACAAACCAAATCTACCGGATTAAAGTGGGTCGATGCCTCGAACATGGCTTTCGATTCGGGATTTTTAAGATCGATCTGGGAGCTTTCGAGGATTTGAAGAGAATAAGATCCGTCTCGATTATAAGCGAGGAACGGACCTCCTCCGGGTTCTCCGACATTTTTGACCATACCGCAGACGCGAATGGGACGTCTTAACTTCTTCAATAGATAAACAACCAGATCGCTGTCTTCAAAAATTTTTGTTTCCGGATTGCGGATGAAGAGTTTTTGTTGTACAAATGTGATAATTTCCCGTACGTTATCCATTGTATATTTCCCGCTTTCGAGTAGTTCGACATATTTATCTATTTGTTGTTGTAAAGAGATCAATACCCCTCCGATTATTTTTTTGAACAAGACAGTCGAATCCTTGATTTTATCAGGCACGACGTTGTCGATATTTTTGATAAAGATTACATCAGCATCGATATCGTTCAGGTTCTCGATCAGAGCGCCATGTCCACCCGGACGAAATACCAATTTGCCATTGTCTCTAAAAGGCTCATTCTGCATATCAGCGGCGATTGTGTCTGTCGACGGTTTTTGTTCTGAGAAACTAACCGAATATTTTACGTTGAATTTTTTTTCGTAATCGGATTGTTTCTCGGAAACTAACTGTTTGAAATAGGGTAAATGCTCTTTTGATACGGTAAAATGCACATTGACATTCCCTGCTGCATTGCGTGCATACAAAGCTCCTTCGGCAAGATGTTCTTCCATGGCTGTACGGTTAATATCTCCGTAATTGTGAAATTTCAACATTCCTTTGGGCAGTGCTCCGTAATTCAGCCCTTTTTCTAATAACAGATTTGCGATTATCAGCTTATATTTTTGTTCTGCAATCAGAGTCGGAATATCTTGCCCCTCATTTTTAATACAGATGGCATTCAAATCATTATAGAAAGCGAAGTGGGTAATATTGTTGAAAAATTTCTTTTCGAAATCGGTGGTCGGTACGACATAGTCGGCATCTAAAAATTCGAACAAATTTTTAAACATCCGGCTTGCAGCACCCGAAGCCGGAACAAATTTGACGATAACCGGATTTCCCGACAAGTATTTTTCCCATATTTCGAGATAATGCTCACTCTCTTTTTCATTTAAAGACAAGATGCCGTTGCCGATAGAGGCAGGCGATTTCAACTTCAGAAACGGAAATCCTGTTTTAAAACAAGACAATTGTTCTTCTATTTGGGATTCACTAATGCCTTTCTGCATCAATAAATCACGATCCTCTTGTGTAAATGTCATAGTATATTATTTAGTTAATGATATGTTGCAAAACCATTCAAATTTACAAAAACCTTATTAAATTCGTGAATAGTAAGTTCAAAAAATATATATTTGAATTGTTTTTAGATAATAAATAATATGAATTATGGGAGAGAGTACATATTTTACCGTTCCTGAACGGAAAGAGTTCCTGGTTGCTTACCGGGCATTGTGGCGATCCTCTCATTCGTTGATCGGGGAAGACGATTTCAAGCGTATTCGAGAAATGATTACCGATGCTGTAAAAAAAGGTAATTATTTACGGGACGAAAAGGGGATAAATGTCTTGTTGAGAAATATTAATACGGCTCTTATCCTTTCCAAAGAAGTCGGTCTTGAACGTAGTACGTTAATTTCGGTCCTGATTTATAATTTGGTTTCCGGAGGAAGCTATACCAATGAACAAGTCGAAGCTATATTTGGATCAGATATAGCAAAAATCATACGTGGATTAATTAAAGCGAACGGTCTTTATGCTAAGCAGGCAACGGTAGAGAGCGATAATTTCAGAAAATTATTATTGACTTTTGCAGAAGATGTGAGGGTCATCATTATTATGATTGCAGATCGGTTATGTCTGATGAGGATGATAAACCATCATCCTGATGAGCAGTTCAGAGTAAATGTGGCTTGTGAAGCATCTTATCTGTATGCTCCTTTGGCACATCGCTTAGGGCTTTATACGATTAAGTCCGAATTAGAAGACCTCGCTCTGAAATATACCGATCGGCCTACTTTCAATGAGATTGCCCGAAAACTGAATGAAACGAAAGCTGCCCGGGATAAATATATTTATGAATTTATAAAACCGGTGAAGGCTAAACTCGAGGCTGCCGGATTGAAATTCGAGATTAAGGGAAGAACAAAGTCTATATCTTCTATACTGAATAAGATAAGGAAGCAAAAGGCCGAGCTTGAAGATATTTATGATTTGTTCGCCATACGGGTAGTCTTGGATACACCTGAAGATCAAGAAAAGGCAGATTGTTGGAAAGTGTATTCTATTGTTACCGATATGTACCAGCCTAATCCGAAACGACTTAAAGATTGGCTTTCTATACCCAAAAGCAATGGATATGAATCGTTGCATATAACAGTGTGGGGACCCGAAAACCGTTGGGTCGAGGTACAGATACGAAGCAAACGTATGGATGAAATTGCTGAAAGAGGGTTGGCGGCACATTGGAAATATAAAGGTATAAAAAGCGAGAGCGGACTGGATGACTGGTTGAATAATGTCAGGGATATTTTAGAGTCTGCCGATGCTACCGGGCCAATGGAACTGATGAAGGAGTTTAAGATGGATCTTTATGATAAAGAGGTCTTTGTATTTACTCCGAAAGGGGATTTGTATAAATTGCCTAAAGGTGCGACGGTTCTGGATTTCGCTTTTTTAATTCATACCGCTTTGGGCAGCAAGTGTGTCGGAGCAAAAGTGAACGATAAAAATCAGCCGATCAAATATGTTCTTAAGAGTGGGGATACGATCGAAGTTCTGACTTCACCTTCACAGACGCCTAAGCAAGATTGGCTGAACATTGTTGCAACCTCTAAAGCCCGTGTGAAAATCAAGCAAGCTTTGAATGAGGCCACTTATAAAGAGGCCGAATTTGGAAAAGAATTGTTGCAGCGTCGGTTTAAAAATCGGAAAATCGATGTTGATGAGGCGATCATGATGCGTTTGATAAAAAAAACAGGGTATAAGACGGTAACTGATTTTTATTATGATCTGTCGCAAGAAAAAATCGATGTGAATGCTGTTATAGATTCATATCTCGATTTGGATAGGAAAGAGAATGAAGAATCGACCGAGTCGCGTACTGCGGAGAATTATGTACAACCGCATTTTTCTGAAGAATTTGGGAAAGAAGACGTGCTGGTGATCGATCAGAATTTGAAAGGAATAGATTATAAGTTATCGAAATGTTGTAATCCTATTTATGGAGATGATATATTCGGATTTGTTTCTACTCAGGGGAGTATTAAAATACATCGAATGGATTGCCCTAATGCTTTGGCTTTAAGAACTCGTTTCGGGTATAGGATCGTTAAGGCGCGCTGGTCGGGAAAGCAAGGCTCTCAGTATGCTACCGTTTTGCGTGTCGTCGGAAATGATGATATCGGTATTGTGACGAATATAACGTCGATCATTTCGAAAGAGAAAAATATTGCGATGCGAGGTATATCCATAGATTCTAATGACGGACTTTTTCAAGGACATATTACGGTTTTGGTCGATGATTTGTCTGCATTGAATGCTTTGATGAAAAAATTGAAGACCGTAAAGGGTGTTAAGAGTGTAGATCGGGTTACGTTGAGTTAAATGATATTTAGATAGATAATATATGAAAAGAATCTTTTTTATTTCGATTATCGGTTTAGCCCTGTTTTCAGGGGCATGTTCAAAAAAAAATAATCCGGCTGCCGAGCAATATCAGAAAGCCGAAGAGCTATACCGGCAAGGGGATTATGCACGAGCTAAAGTTGCGATTGACAGTATTGCCAAGATCGATCCTCGGGCATTTGATGAAATTCGTGCCGGAATGCAATTGATGCGCCGTGTGGATTTGAGTATAAATGAACGTAATCTCGCTTATGTGGATAGTTTGTTGCCTATACGTCAAGCCTTTCAGAAAGATTTACTCTCTAAATTTAAGTTGCAGAAAGATGAAAAATATCAGGAAGAGGGTAATTATGTTTTCAAAAAAGACCGGAATGCCGGGAGTGTCAACCGTTCATGTTTGCGCATTCAGGTGACAGAAGATGGACAGATGCAGTTGATGAGTGTCTATTCCGGAGCGACAAAATTGAATCATGAGTCGGTAAAAGTGGAGTTACCGGACGGGACATTTGCTCTTACATCGGTTATTCCTTATGACGGTGCGAATAATTATCGTTTTGTAAATGACGGAAATACGACTGAAGTTGTGACGTATAAAGGAAAACAGATGCGTTCGGTAGCAGATTTGGTTTATAATAGTAATGGTGCAAAAATAAAGGTAAGTTATGAAGGTAAGCGACCTTTCTCTTTTATTATGGATAATAATACAAGAGAAGCTATTAGTGCTTCTTATGAACTTGCTTTGGTGATGTCTGAAATAAAACAACTTCAGCGGGAAAAGGCTATTGCCACTAAGACTATCGAAATATTAAAGAAGCAAATTGCTGATCACGAACATGATAGTCTCGATAAAAAATCATGATTAGAAATGGTATAGATCGTTAAAATCTGACAGATTTTTTATTCGAAAGATAGGATAGGTATTTATTTTTATACAAGCTATTCCGCAAGAAATGATTTTCATTTTTTGCGGAATTTTATAAATGGCTTTTTAGGAAGGCTCTTAAACATGTTTTTTTCTTGTCTCTCTATTTGGTGTATTATTCTTCTTAATCATATCATTGATTCTTAGATAAATATAGGTATATATAATAATAGCGTCAGAGTGCTTGATTCGAGGGTTCGATATGGAATATTTTCTAATTTTGTAACATTATTAAAATCTGTTTATAATTAGAAAATTACAGTGATTATTTTATAGTTAAAGCGTTTTTAAATATTACCATATATTAGAATTCTCGATATTTTTAATTGTATAGATCTGATGAAAAGAGAATCATAATTGGCTTATGATATGCCTTGGTGCCTGGCAGGTTGACGATTAATGTGTCGAGTTTAATATTAAGGCAAAATATTAAACAGTTTCCCACGCTTTTTTATTGTAGTATTTGCCGATTCAGGGGAGACTATAGGCAATGTATAATAATGATGTTATATGGAATTTGTGAAGATTGTGCATGCTGTTTTTTCGAAAAGAATTTCTAAAGTTCTTTTTTGTTTACTCTGTTTTTTAGGAATAGGAATGGGGGCTTATTCTCAAGATGTAATTGTTAAAAAAGATGGAGAAGAAATTAAGTCGAAAGTAATGGAGGTCTCCGGAGATGAAATTAAATATAAAATGTGGGATTATCAAGATGGTCCGATATATAGAATTCCGGCTTCCGAGATTTTTATGATTAAATATCAAAACGGAAAGAAGGATATAATGTCAACGTATGCTTCATCTTCGCAGAAAAGTGTCGGGGATAATAAGAAATATCCTCGTTATCAAGGAGAGGTTAATCTCGGTTATACTTTGGGTTTAGGTGAAAACGGTTTGGACAGAGTTGTTTTCGAAACCATACATGGTTCGCGAATCAGTAAATATGCTTTTGTCGGTCTCGGTTTCGGATTTAATGCGTATAAAGATATATTGAGTTTTGATGAATATGACGGAGATTTAGAAACCGTTTGGGGGATGACAGTACCTGTTTTTCTTGATATGAAAGGTTATTATCCGGTAACAGATGATTTTGCTCCTTATATAGATTTAGGTTTAGGGTGTTCTATCGGTGTTTTAGAGATAGAAGGTTCTGGATTTTTAGCTAATGTCGGTTTTGGTATTAATTATAAAAAGTTGAATATCGGAATGAATTTTCAAAGTGAGAATAAGGCAAAAGGATTTGCTTTTAAACTTGGATTGGTATTTTAATAAAAAGAAAAATAATAATAAAAAAAGAATGAACTTTAAAAACAAAGTTCATTCTTTTTTTTAGAAAGGTATCGAGTAAGTTAGAAATTTTTTGAAAAGATATTTAAGGTTTTTGTTTTCTAAAATGAGTCGGATAGTTAACCACTGAAAAGCCGGTTTAGCTTTGATGAAATGATTTAGAAATAAAAATATTTATTGGATATTTATTAATAACGAAAAGCGTAGTAGTTCTCATTAAATAGTTTTATTACACCGTTTTTTTGTCTAATACAAATTTTGTTTTCTCTCGCCAGCCATCCGGCTGCCAAGGCTGTACTTTCAGCACTTAAATCGAGCTTACGTGCTAATTCAGGAATTGATATTTCTTCTATATTTTTCATTGCTTGCCAGATTTTTCCGGCATTTTCACCGATGATCATCTTATCCATACAATAAATATTTAAGGGTTTGGTAGAATAAATTTAACTTTTAACAGCGATAAATACGCATGAAAAATTGTTGTTTATGTATAGAAAAGACATAAAAAAAGCGTGGAGAGTTATCTTTCATGTATTGTAACAGGAACTACCAATCCCCAAACGTTTAAATGAAAGGAACGCCCACGCATATGACAGCGCAGGCGTCCAGCCATTTTTACACGTTTTAAATAACAGAAATTGGTAGTTTTGTTACAAAGTAAAAAGACTGGACGCTTTTCGATATGTTTTTTTCAATGAACACTTATTTATAAGACAAAGATAATTTTATTTTTGGTAAATCGGTATTATTCTTTTTATTTTTTATTATTCTAAGAGCCTGTATAAATTTTGCACGGGTCAGGTTGAGAATTTCTTTCGAGGATGTTGTTGTGTAACTGGCTGTCTGATGAATGAAAATGGGAAAAAAGATCGGAAAAAACGTAAAAATGACCTGATCGTGTTTCTTTGTTGACAAGTTTAGTCAGGTTATTAATCCATAAGAATAAATTGGTGATTTATCGCACATTATTTCAATACGATAAATTTATAAACGATTAAGAAGATCGCAAGTCTTGATTAGTTCAACTGATTTTGTTTTAACCAATTAAAAATAGCCTGATAAGTTGCATCTCTGGCTTCTTTTTGGGAAAGAATAAGATCGTGCATCCCGTCTTGTATTTCTATTTCGGTAACTTTAGACCCCAAACGTTTGCCATACTTAGCGATATCTTTTACATCCAGTACACCATCTCCGATTTGGTGTTCGGGATTCCATTCATTTCCGTAAACTGATCTATTGGAGTAAAGTACCAGAATAGGGCAGGGGATATCTAATCCTTTATGTATTTTTCTTTGTCCCCGGTGGATAGCCCGTATCCATCCTGTTGTGAGAGGAGGGGATTGCATAAATTTTTTTGTCGTGTCATATTCCCATTCTCCATGATGCGATTTTAGTAGGCTTTCTCCGTAAGCAGTAGAAATACCTTGTTTTATTTTTGTTTTTTTTGAGAAAAGTGCAAAAAAGGAGACTGTGGGAATCAATATTTTTTCTTTGAACCAGCTTTGATTCATGTCAAGAAACGGGCTGTTCAAAATTAGTCCTTGGACGGGGAGCGCTTTTCTGTATTTGTGACAGAAAAGAGAGGTTATTAAACCTCCGGTAGAATGCCCCATTAATAAAATTTCGTGATTCCCTTCTTGTTTTATAATCTGCAAGGTCGTGTCTATGTCGGCAAAGTATTCATTTAAGTTATGAACTTGGAATGGATATTGATTGGATAGCATTGAGCGTCCGTATTTTCGTAGATCAACGGCATAAAAATTAAAGCCTGCGTCATTGAAATGTTCCGCCAGAGATTTCTGAAAAAAATAGTCGTTGAATCCGTGTACGTAAAGTATTGCTTTCGTAGTAGGGTGTGCGGCCTCTTTCCGAATGATAGTGATAATAACTTTTCCTTCATAATCATCGGGCATCTGTATTGTTTGTTGAACAAAGTTCTCCCCTAATATATCTTTGTGATATTGTGCAAAACTATTTGTGCCGAACGACAAGATTGAGAAGAGAAGTAGTAAGATCTTTTTTCTCATGATTTTTATGTTGAGCTTTTTTTATTTTGATAAAACAGAAAGCTTAAACCAGAAGTTTAGTCTCCCAGTGATATTTTCACATTATTGAATACTTTGTTCAACAAAATGCGAGCGGTTTCTATTTCCTCCTCGTTTAATCCGTTCAGCGCGGCTTTCATCGTTGTTGCAACTATGGGCTGTGTCATCTCTTCGAGATTTCGACCTTTTTCTGTAAGATTGATGATATTGATACGTCGGTCGTTTTTATCTGCCGAACGAGTTACCAGAGTTTGTTTTTCAAGATTGTCTATCAAGCGGGTCATACTTGGTTTGTCTTTGAAAGTCACATTGCAAAGTTCCTGTTGCGTGACACCGTCTTTTGACCATAAATAATAAAGAACAGTCCACTGTTCCGGAGTAATATCTATGTTTATTTTTCGAAAACTTCTGTATAATTTTCGATTGATTGCTGATGATAGTTTACCGCTTAGCAAGGCGAATAACATTTCGTTGTCGATAGAGAGAAGGTTCATTATGTAATAATTGTTTAGACAACAAAAATACAAACAATATTTTATTTTCCGGTTGAGGCTTCGATAAAAAATGTTATTAATATAAGTTGCATTCCTATTTCGTTATATGTTGGTCTTTGTCGATAAAAAGGTTTAAAAAAATCTATTTTGAACAGATTGATTTTCGGGAAAAGTTAGAGAAAGATCTAAAATAAAAATAGCAAAGTATTTGGATTTTAGTAAATAATGACTACCTTTGCCCCGCAATTCAAAAAATTAAATAACAAGTTAATTTAAATGAGTATGAATCATTATGAAACCGTTTTCATTTTAACTCCCGTTTTATCTGATGTACAGATGAAGGAAGCGGTAGAAAAATTCAAAGCGATTTTGGTGGCAGAAGGTGCTGAAATCGTGAATGAAGAAAACTGGGGATTACGCAAATTGGCTTATCCGATCCAGAAAAAATCTACAGGCTTCTACCAATTGCTGGAGTTTAACGCAGATCCGTCTGTAATCGCAAAATTGGAAATTAATTTCCGTCGTGATGAACGTATTATCCGTTTCTTGACTTTTAGAATGGATAAATATGCTGCAGAATATGCTGCAAAAAGAAGAAGTGTTAAATCTAAAGAAGTAAAGGAGAATTAAGTCATGGCACAACAAAATCAATCTGAAATCAGATATTTGACTCCTCCCTCAGTGGATATTAAGAAGAAAAAATATTGTCGTTTCAAAAAAAGCGGTATCAAATATATAGATTATAAAGATCCCGAATTCTTGAAAAAGTTCCTGAACGAACAAGGTAAAATTTTACCTCGTCGTATAACCGGTACCTCGTTGAAGTTCCAACGCCGTATTGCTCAGGCTGTAAAGAGAGCACGTCATCTGGCGTTACTTCCTTATGTGACAGACATGATGAAATAATTTAAAGAAGGAGGAAAATAGTAATGCAAGTAATATTAAAAGAAGATATCTTAAATCTTGGGTATAAAGATGACGTAGTAACCGTTAAGAGCGGATACGGTCGCAATTATCTTATCCCTCAAGGTAAGGCTGTTATCGCTACTCCTTCTGCATTGAAGATGTTAGCTGAAAACATGAAGCAACGTGCTCATAAGCTTGAGAAAATCAAAAATGATGCTAAAGAGTTGGCCGCTAAATTGGAAGGAGTTTCTTTGACAATTGGTGCTAAGACCAGTTCTACAGGTAAAATTTTCGGTTCGGTTAACAATATTCAAATAGCTGAAGCTTTAGAAAAAGCCGGTTATGAGGTTGATCGTAAGGTTATCTTCATTAAAGAATCTGTAAAAGAAGTCGGTGCTTATAAAGCTATTTTGAAACTTCATAAAGAAGTAAGTGTCGAAATTCCGTTTGAAGTAGTTGCCGAATAATATTTTCGGATTTCAAATAAAGAAAAAAGGCGAGGTTCATTGAAACTTCGCCTTTCTTTTTTATTTGAAGGTCATTTTCCGTTCTTCTCTACTCTTGGAATCATAAAAGAGGTGTATAATTGTAGAAATGCTGCAACGAGCAGTAATAAGATCCACTCGTTTTGTTGTTTGAACATGAACCATGCAGACCCGACGGTAACAATCGCTGCAATCAATTCGATGCGGTATAAGCGTTTAAGCCGGAAGTTTGAGCCGTTGTATAAATTTGTCGCCCGTGCGACAGTCATTCCGACAGCTCCAGCAGCAAATATATAAACGGTGAACGGTAATCTGAATAAATATAATGCCGTCCCTGCCAGGATAAATAAGGCTGAAATAACTAGAATCGTGTTGCGTATTTTATTGCTCATTTTTGTTCTTCTTCTGTTATTATATAAATATCTTCATTATCTTTTTTCATTAAATATTGCTCCCGGGCAAATTTTTCCAGATTTTTTTCATTCGATTGCAGTTCGTTCAGTTTTGTTTTGCTTTCTTCGATAACTCCCTGGTAGTGTTGTATTTCTTTTTTTAGACCATGAATTTGTTGGTCATAAAGGAAACTTTGAACAAAACTGTTTTCGTCTACAAAGATCATGATGAAAAGAAAAGATATTACCAAAATTCGCATTAAGGTAACATGCTTTTTTATGAAACGCCATGATGCTGAAAAAATATTCTTCATATTGAATTTTATTTTTTACAAACGTACATAATCTTTTTTGTTTCTAAAAGTTTTGTTGTCCGATACAACCTTTTTTTATGAATTTGTCAGGTCAAGAGTGTGCATTTTTAAAAAGCGTGAAAAAAAAGGAAATTATTAGGATTTCCTCAAAAGCGATTGAGCTATTTTTATACCTTTGTCCAAAATTTGCAAATGTGAATCTAATCATAGATCAGGGAAATACGACGACAAAAGTTGCTTTATTTTGTCAAGATAAGTTAGAATATGTAATGACTGTTGTAAAGCCGGATAAGCGGCTTGTTGATACTTTGCTTGATAAATATCGGGTTACGTCGTGTATTTATTCTTCAGTGGTTGATGTCTCTTTTTGTTTTTTGGACTATCTGCAGGAAAGAATATCCCGGTTTTGTTTTTTAGATGCAGACACTCCTATACCTGTAAAAATCGAATACGGGACACCGACGACATTGGGACGGGACAGGATTGCAGGGGTGGTAGGCGCTTTTTATGAAAAACCGGATTGCGATATATTGATAATCGATGCCGGTACGGCGATTACATATGATTTATTGCTGAAACGAGGAGTGTTTATCGGAGGAAATATTGCTCCGGGTATCAGGATGCGGTTGAAAGCATTGAATCATTTTACCGGAAAACTGCCTTTGATTGAGAAAGTCGGAGATTTTTCGCTTATGGGTACGGATACGGAAACTGCGATACGTGCTGGAGTAATACAGGGAGTTTTATTTGAAATGGAAGGTTATATAAGGGAGCTGAAGGTTATATATCCGGATCTTTTGGTTTTTTTAACGGGCGGCGATGCTTTTTTATTGGCTGAAAGATTAAAAACTCCCATATTTGTGGATAAAAATATTGTATTAAAAGGATTAAACAGAATACTTTATTATAATGCTGAAAAATAAAATATCTATTGTCTTAATAGCGTTGTCCTTGTTAGGGGGAATGAGTAGTTTGGCACAGAATAACACGAATTCTCCGTATTCACGTTACGGGTATGGTATTCTGGAAGATAATGCGGTCGGTGCGAATCGAGGAATGGGCGGAGTCGGATATGGATTTCAAAGTGGACGACAGATTAATATAAAGAATCCGGCTTCGTATGCAGCGATGGATTCTTTGACATTTCTTTTCGACATAGGAGTCAGTTTGCAAAATACATGGATGAAAGAAAATTCCTTGAAAGAATCTGAAGTAAACGGAAACTTAGATTATGTCGCTTTGCAGTTCCCATTGGGGCGTCATATGGCGGGAAGTGCCGGATTGACACCGTTCTCTTCGGTAGGATACAGTTTTGGCGGTTCGATTCCGAACGGTTCTTATACACAAGTCGGGGAAGGTGGTATCAGTCAGGCTTTTATCGGATTGAGCGGACATATCTATAAAGGCCTTTATCTCGGGGCTAATGTGTCATATCTTTTTGGAAATATAGAGCATACCACGACTTTGTTGCCTACGGATAATACGATCGGAAGTATTTTCTTGAAAAAATTGCATGTTTCGGATTTTCGAGTTGAGTTCGGGTTACAATATACGCACAATATAAATAAGAAAAACCGGATTACCGTAGGGGCGGTTTATACTCCAGAGAAAAAATTGCTCGGCCGTACTTATACTTATGAGGAAATTTATTCTACAACTTCCGGGTCGACTTCTGTATCGAGATCAGATTCATCGAGTATAAAATCGAGATATTCTCTTCCTACCTCCATAGGTGCAGGTTTTACCTATGTATGGGATGAACGATTGACTGTAGGAGCTGATGTCACTTTTCAGGATTGGAGCAGTGTGAGGTATGACGGAGTGAAAGACAGTTTGAACAATCGTTTAAAAGTGGCCATTGGTGCGGAGTTTTTGCCAAATCCGATGTCGGGGAATTATATGAAGCGTATGCGTTATCGGTTAGGGGCATTTTATAATCATTCTTATCTCAAAGTCAAGGGATGTGATATAGATGAATATGGGATTACTTGCGGTTTCGGATTTCCAGTAAAACGAGATAAATCTATATTGAACCTTTCTTTGGAATATTTAAATAGGCAATCTACGCCGACATCATTTATTCGTGAAAACTTTTTAAGGGTTTCATTGAGTCTTACCTTTAATGAACTTTGGTTCTTTAAACGGAAATTTGAATAACCGTTGTTTTACAAAATACAGAGAGATGTTGTTCGATAAAAAGAATAACATCTCTTTCTGTTTTTTTATAAAAACAATAAAAAGAGAGATATTAATTGCGGCTCTGTAACTAAATATTTAATTTTGCCTTTAATATAAAGAACCGAAAAACAGAATGAATACGATTCGCAGAACTTTATTAGGATTTCCGCTTACCGGTATTGCGTTTGCAGTGGCATTTATCTTAATGTCCGTTTTTTTTAGTTCCTGTGATAAGAAAGTAAAAAATGAAGTGGTTAAAGCCTTTTCAGATCCGCATAAAGTTCCCTCGTTAAGTAGTTTCGATGTAACGACATTGATTTCGGATTCGGGAATTACTCGTTATCGTATCAAGGCTAAAGAATGGTTGATGTTTGAAAATGCGAAAGAACCGTATTGGTTATTTCCGCAAGGAATTTATGTGGAAAAATTCGATGAGAATTTTCATGTAGATGCTTTTATTATGGGAGATTCAGCTATTTTTTATAAATATAAGCAGCTTTGGGAACTCAGGGGGAATGTAAAGATGGCTAATTTGCAGGATGAAAGATTCTTTACCGAGTTACTTTTCTGGGATCAAAAAAAACGTGAGATATATTCGGATAGTGCCATTCATATTGAAAAAGTGGATCGCATAATAGAAGGGATCGGTTTTGTTTCTAATGAACCTATGACTCAGTACACGATACGTCGGACAACCGGAATTTTTCCAATGAAATCGCCTGCCGAAGAACAGCGGGGTGAATCGGACAGTTTAAAAAATGTGAGAGATACGAATGCTCGTCGTTATGCACCGCAAAAGAAAGGAGAAAAATCATGACTACGGTCTTTATGATAATTATTCCATTGCTGTTGTCTGCATTTTTTTCGGGCATAGAAATTGCATTTGTATCTTCAAATAAGGTCCGTTTTGAATTGGATATGAAGAAAAAGACGCTTCTTGGGCGTATTCTTAATTTATTCTATCATCATCAGGAAGAGTTCATTTCTACGATGCTTGTCGGCAATAACATCGCGTTGGTCATTTATGGCATCGGTATGGCCGATTTGCTCTCTCCGGTATTCTCCTTTATTTGGGATCAGGAGATATTTATTATATTGGGACAAACTGTCGTATCGACATTGATCGTTCTTCTGACAGCCGAATTTTTGCCTAAAACTATTTTTCGGATTAATCCTAACTTATCATTAAAAGTTTTTGCCATACCGCTTTATGTTTTTTATCTGTTGCTGTATCCGATTGCGAAATTTACATCATTGCTTTCATCCGGAATCTTAAAGATAGGAGGGGTTCGCATCGATCGGTCGGGGGATGATGGGACTATGAGTAAGGTCGATCTTGATTTTTTTATTCAACAAAGTATAGATAAGTCGCAGGGAGAAGCAGAAGTCGATACAGAAGTTAAAATTTTTCAGAATGCTTTGGACTTTTCTAATTTACGCATTCGTGAATGTATGATTCCCCGTACAGAGATTGTAGCGGTTGATATCGATATGTCATCGGAGAAGGATTTGGTTGCTCTATTTATTGAAACCGGACTTTCTAAAATTTTGGTTTATAGAGATAATATTGATAATATATTGGGTTATATACATTCTTCCGAAATGTTTAAACAAGCGGCAGATTGGAAGTCTTATATTAAGCCGATATTGTTAGTTCCGGAGACGATGACCGCTCAGAAATTAATGAAAAATTTGATGCAACAGAAAAAAAGTATCGCTGTCGTTGTGGACGAGTTTGGCGGAACTGCCGGTATTGTGACGCTTGAAGATCTGGTTGAGGAAATATTCGGAGATATTGAAGACGAGCACGATACGTTGAATTATATTGCCCGGAGAACCGGAGAAAACTGTTATGAGTTCTCAGGACGTGTCGAAATAGAAAAGATTAATGAGCTTTTTGATATAGGGTTACCCGAGTCTGATGAGTATATGACAATTGCCGGATATATTCTTTATCATTATAAAACGATACCTAAGCCCGGAGAAACGATTGAAATAGAGAATTATAAATTTGAGATATTAAAAGGAAATAGAACCAAAATAGAGTTGGTGAAAATGAAAATTGAGAACTAAAGGAAATTTTTGACTTTACGATATGTTTGTAAATGCTTTTTTTCGTATCTTCGTGCACTTACTTGGAAAATAATTTAAAAAAATATAAAACTAAAAACACAATCTAATAAATGGCTACGTTACAAAAAATCAGAGGTAAAGCCGGCCTTCTTGTCGGAGTGATCGGGGTGGCTTTACTGGCTTTTATCGTGGGAGACCTTTTAAATTCAGGTCATACTTTCTTTAACATGAACCGCAATAAAATAGCGGTAGTTAACGGTAAAAAAATTACTCCGGAAGAATTTCAGGCACAAGTTCAGACTCGTACCGAAGAGATGCAGAATATGTATAGAAGACAATATGGCATGTCTCTTCCCGAAGGTGCAGCTTCTCGTATAAACAAGGAAGTATATGATCAGATGGTGCAGGATATTTTGTTGACGGATGCTACTGCCGAATTGGGCCTTACGGTATCTAAAGAAGAGTTGGCCGATTTGTTGCAGGGAGATAATATCGTGCCTATGGTAAAACAACAATTTACCGATCCTCAAACCGGAGTTTTTAATAAAGACTTGTTGTTGAATTTCTTGCAAGTGGTCCTTAATGAGGATGAGTCGAATCTTAATGGAGAAATGGCACAACAGCTCAAAGCTCGACGCGAGGCTTGGTTAAATATTGAAAAGACAGTGAAACAACAACAGCTGGTCGGAAAATATTTTACTTTGTTGTCAAAATCTATGGCTCCGAATAAGTTCGATTTGGAAGCGGCTTATAACGGTGCTAAAAATAGTGTAGATTTTGCGTATGCAGAACAATCTTATACTTCTATACCCGATTCTACGGTAGTTATTAGCGAATCTGAGTTGAAAAATCTATACAACAAGCAGAAAGAAAACTTTAAGCAGGATGAAAAGCGTGAAGTAAAATTCTTTGCAGTAGATATAGTTCCGAGTGAAGGTGATTATAAGATGACCGAAGAAAAGATTAATAACCTTAAAGAAAATTTTTCTACGACAGACGATATTGCCGGAATGTTGAGTTTTAATACGGATGTTCCTTATGTAGACGCATACGTTGCTCAAAGAGACATGGATCCGGAAATGAAAAAATTTGCAGAAACAGCTCAAATAAATGAAGTTTATGGTCCTGTTTTTGAAGATGAGTCATATAAAATGTATCGTTTGATAGGTAAGAGCGTAGCTCCTGACTCAGTGAAGGTACGTCATATTATGTTCCCTCTTCAGGCAGATGCAAAAGTTAAGGCTCAGATGGACAGTATTTTGACTGTTTTGAAAAACGGCGGAGATTTTGCTGCTTTGGCAAAACAATTCTCGGTAGATCAGAATTCTGCTGCTAATGGTGGTGATCTCGGCTGGTTGACAGAAACTTCTGCTGTACAATTCGGACAGAAATTCGTTTCTTCTGTTTTTAATGGAGGATCAGGATATTTTACTGTGGAAACGCCGTATGGACAGCATATTATGCAGGTAACTGAGCGTACAGCTTCTGTTCCTAAGGCTAAGGTGGCACAATTGGTTCTAAAGGTACGTCCGAGTTCAGAGACTTATAGTACATTATATAACAAGGTAAGTTCTTATATCGCTGAAAACGGGAAATTAGAATCATTCGAGAAAAATGCAAAGGATAAAGGTTTCTCCTTGAATACGGTTGAATTGACTCCTGAAGATATTAGCGTAGGTATGTTGAACGACGGGCGTGAAATCGTGAAATGGGCTTATAAATCGGATAAAGGTGATATTTCAGAAATTTTCAATATAGAAAATAAATTTCTGGTAGCAGCTCTTACGAATGTGACCCCTGCAGGTTATGCACCCTTAAAAAGTCTTGAGAGCTATCTTAAAATGCAGTTGTTGGTTGATAAAAAGGCAGATATGATTATGAAGTCATTGTCTGAAAAATCACTGAAGACTCTTGATGCCTATGCTTCGGCTATGAGTTCGAAGATCGATACGGCTAAGTTTGTAACTTTCAACACTTCTGTAATTACAGGTATCGGCCGTGAGCCGGCATTGTGCGGTGTAGCTCCTTATGCTTCGGTGGGACAATTACAAGGTCCTGTCAAGGGGAATAATGGAGTGTATGTATTGGCTGTAACTAAGAAAGATGAAAGTTCTGTTCCTATGAATGCCGAAATGGAAAAACGAAAATATGAACAGATGATGTATTCGATTCTTTCCAGTCAGATTATGGAAGTTATGAAGGATAAAGCCGATATAGAAAATAACCGTGTAAAATTTTTCTAAATTGATGATGATAAAATAAAAGAGGGTGACCCAAAAGTCAATAACGACTGAACGGGTCACCCTTTTTCATTATCTTTGGGCATTTCCTTAAGAGACAAAAAATAACGGTTATCCTCTTGAAAATAAAGGAGATAACCGTTGCTTTTATGGTAAGGATTTATTATATTTAAGGTGTGAAACAAAAAGATAATCAATCATTTACCATGTGTGCAAAGATAGTATATAAATCCTACAATCAGAACGATAATCTTCTTTTTCCTCCGTCATTGGGCGAACTTATCCCTGAAAACCATCCGGTGAGAACAGTCAGCGCAATAATAGACAGGCTTGATATCTCCGATATAGAGTCGACTTACAAGGGGGGCGGCACGAGCAGCTTCCATCCGCGGATGCTCCTCAAGGTGATCGTGTATTCGTATATGAGCAACGTCTACTCCGGGCGCAGGATGGAGCGTCTGCTGCACGAGAACGTGAACTACATGTGGCTCTCGGGGATGTCCCGTCCGGACTTCCGTACGATAAACCGCTTCCGTAGCGAGCGCCTGTGTGACGGCCGTTTTGAGGAATTGTTCCGCCAAACTGTGATTATGATGAACGAGGAAGGAGTGGTGTCGCTGAAAGTCCAGTACATAGACGGCACGAAGATAGAGTCCGTAGCGAACAAGTACACCTTCGTTTGGAAGGGCAGTATCGAGAAGAACAAGGCGAAACTGGAGGCCAAGGTTGACGCGGTACTGAAGGCTGCGGAGTCGGTCCTGGCGGAGGAAAACGAAGAATGTTCTGCGGAAGAGCCTAGCATGGATGACCTTTCGGCGCGTACAGAAAGGATACTCCAGAAGATGGACGAACAGGGCATCAGCAACAGGAAACTGCGTAGGAGCGTAGAAAAGGTGAAG